>JACCDR011115169.1_pt1 | contig 85296 bp, 135 predicted proteins | sample 7446431 | NCBI WGS metagenome assembly JACCDR01 (sample SAMN15323443, study PRJNA562643) | freshwater metagenome | isolation source: river surface water | place: USA:Blue River Watershed | collected 2017-08-17
GGCCTGACATGGCGCCGCCGGCCCCGGCGCTTCGCGCAGCGGCGCAGCAATTTGCGGCGGCCCCCACGCGCCAACCAGACCCGCCCGCCCGCGCGTGGGCGGGGTGGTGGCCGGACACGGTGCCGGCGCCGCCGGCGCTGCGGACGGCCGCGCAGCAGGCTACAGCCGCGCCGACACGCCAACCCGACCCACCGAGCCTCGTTTGGCGCGGTTGGCAGCCTGACATCGTTGACCCGCGCCTGTCGTTGCGCACGGCGGCGCAACTGGCGTTCGCCGGGCCCGTGCAGCAACCCACGCCGCCGTTTCCTGGCTGGGTCGGCTGGCAGCCCGTTGCTGTCGACCCACCGAAAGGCCTCCGCGCGGCACTCCAACGAGCGTTCGCGGCCCCTGACAACGCGCCTGAAGCGCCGTTTCCAGCGTGGGTCGGTTGGCGACCCGAGGTCTTGACGGTCAGCCGCAACGCCGCGCTATTCGCCGGTGGTGAAGTAGGCCCTGGTGCAAGTTCAGTAGCGGGCATCGGTCCGCCCATCGTGTCGTTCCCTGACCTGTTGCGCAGCCCGGTCAACGCGGGGCTGCTCGACACAACGGCCGGCACGGTCGAGGCCGGTGGCTCGCCACCGCTCTCACCGACGATCTTGGCACCCGTCGACTTTTCGCCGCTGCTGCTACAGCTGCACGCGTTGCGGGCAGCGCAGCAGCCAAGTGGACCGGTCGGTCCTGTGTTGCCGCCCGCAGCGTTGACGGGCGGCCGCGACGTCGCCGTTCATGTTCCCGATGAGATTGCGCCGTTCTTGGCCCAGGGGGTCAGCGTCGAGTTGATCGTCACAGGGACGCCCGTCTTGTGGGACGCGCCGGGTCCAAGCCTCCGCGTCTATCACTTGAACACAGCAGGCGCGCAGGTAACCGACTTCCCGCTGACGGTCATGCCGCAGAACGGCGGCAACGCGAGCTACACGTTGCCTTGGACACCGACGACGCCCGGCGTCTACATGTTCGACATCCGCGGGTCGTACCTCGGGTTCAGCATCCAGAAAGTCCAAGCGGTGACCGTTCGTTCGATCTTCGACCCGATCGCCATCGCGCTGCACGACATCTTCGTCAACCGGACGCAGATCAGTTGATCTCGACGCGCCGAAAAGCAAAACGCCCCGGCAAAACCGAGGCGCCTGCCGACCGAGTAGACCCAGTCCAGGTCTGATACTACTCCAACGCGATGACCAGTGGCATCCCCAGATCACCCAGGACTTGCTTGACCCGTCCGGGTTGCGTGGTGAGTGCCGTAGCCCGCGCGGCTGCTTCTGATACAGCCAGCACGAAGATGCGTGTTTGTGGCTGGTCTTCCGGGACGATCACGACTTGCCAGATGCGACCGTTGGCCAAGACGTTCGTGGCGGCGTCGTGCTGGCGCGTCAGCTGAAGCAGGTCGTATTGCAGCTGTGCGATCTGCGTCGCGCGTGCCGCCGCGACGGTTTCGGCCTCGTGCCGTGCGGCGTCCGCGGCGTCTCGTACGGCAAACGCCGTGGCGTACTCGTCTTGAAGCCGCTGAAGCTCGATGGTGTGCTCTCGACGAAGCGCCGCGATCGCGGCTTCGCCGTTGCGTTGTTCCGTCTGCAGCGCTTCGACCGCCGCCGCAAGGTCTGCCACGAGGGCGTCCACACGGGCTTCCGCCGTCACGCGCGCGATCTCGGTGTCGGCGGCGTTGCCGGGCGGCGGCACGTCAACCGTCGTGTCACCATCGGCTGCAGCCGGCTGTTCCGGTGCCGATTCGACGGCCGGCGACTCCCCTGAAACGTCTGCGTCGGCGGCACGTGCTGCAGGGCCGATTGGCATCGCGGCCGTAGACACAGTGGCCTCCTCGACCTTCTTGGCGCCCTTCGACTTTTTCGACTTCGAAGGTGCTGGCGCCGGCTCTTTTGGCACGGCGGTTTCGGGCGGGGCGTTTGGGTCAGGGTCGTCGCTCAAGTCCCAGGGCATACCCCAACGGTACGCTGGTCCAAGAGGCACAGGCAAGACCCCACCGTGGATCGGGTACACGATCCCGTGTTACGGTGCCTACATGGCCAACACGCTGAAGTCTCAGCTGGTCTTCACGTCGGTTCCAGCCGGGGGGACAGCAGCGCTGCCACACGGGCTTCAGCTCAACGGAGCGCCGCGCCAGCCAGATCACATCGAGTTCGAGAACGCCGACTTCGACTACGTCTCATCGTCGGCGACGACGGTAACGGTCATCAACAACGGTACGAGTGCGGCCACGTGCCGCGTGCTCTGCGAGCTGTGGCACACGTTCGAGCGTGTCTTCGCGGACGGTGAAGAGAACTTGGCGAGCAAGCCGTTCGTCGACCGCGGCGTTGGTGGCAGCGGCGGCGGCGGTACGGCGGACACGGCCGCCATCGCTGGCCTGGCGCTGATCTACCAGCCAGGCGGCGGTCAGGCGGGTCCAGTCGTCTACGACACGTGGGCAGCTTTGATGGCCCAGCTGGCGGTCTTGCGCACCGCGTCGAACAACGATGGGCTCTACACGATCCAATTCGATGACAGCTTCACGTCGCCGGCCGTTGTTCCCGCCGGGGCTTACGACATGTCCGACGTCACGTGGCGCGGCGATGACCTCGGCTTCGGAGTTTTCGTCGACATCGCGCCGGGCGCTACGTTCACGAGGCTGCGTAACTTTCAGTACAACCTGAACATCACGAACAACAACACGACGGGCGTCGCCTGCAGCGACCTCATCGACGGCGATATCGTCACGATCGAAAACTGCACCATCGACGGCATCAACACGGCACAGCCTTTCTACCGGATGACCGGCGCTGGGACGGTGATCGTCAACTTGTTGGGGCAAGCGTCGATCGGTCTCAGCGGTGCTGGCACGGGTCGTATCTTCGATGTCACGACGACGGGGTCGCTGTTCATCTTCTCGGAGGGCCTGGTCAACGTCGGCACCGCAGCGCTTCAAGGCGCGGCGGGCGCGACGCTCCAGATCGCGATCAATAGCTTGGAGAGCTACCCGACGACCTTGTCGGGGTGGAGTGGGACAATCACGGAGCCGCGGCTCGACATCCCGCCGTCGTTGCGGCCCACGCCGTTCTTGGACGCCGTACTATTGACGGCGCCGACCGCTGCGACTTTCAGCCGGTGGCTTCGCTTCAACGCAGCCGGCGCATCTGGCGCCGCTGTCACCCAGACGCTGCCAGACATCTCAACGGCGACGGGGTCGTTGCGCGCCCCTGGATGTTTCGTTCTCATCTCAGAAGAATCGCCGGGTACAGACGGCGGCCGTGTCATCGTTCAACCTGCGGCGGGCGATACGATCAACGGCAGCACGACCAGCTACATCATCCCGCCGCAGTCGAGCGTGTTGTTCATCTCGGACGGCATCGACAACTGGCGCGCCGTGGCACAGTGGGACGTACAGCGCTACGCCTTGCCCGACCAGTGGGAGATCGACAACCTGCCGGCGGCCTTCAGCGGCGCGGCTTCGGCGCAAGGCTCGACGTTCTTCGACCAGGTCGCCGCGGTCCGGGCCGGGTCCGTTGTTGGCATCTCCGTGCAATTGACCGACGCGTTGACGGGCGGCACGGTCACGCTCTCGCCAACCGTCAACGGCGCGGCCATCGTGGGTGCAGAGGTCGTTGTTGACAACTCAACGTTCCCGACGGCGCGGGCGACGTTCCCCATCGCGCAGGTTCGCTACAACGCCGGCGACTTGTTGGGCGTCTTGGTCAACGCTGTCGGTGTCGCGCCGGTCGACACCATCAGCGTCGGCGTCTGGCTTCAGGTCGTCGACGTTCCCCTCAACTGGTTCACCCCCGTCTGATCGGAGACATCGATGAGCCGCTACCGAGGCCCCAGCAATCCTGTCTTTCCCGTCGGCCTTCAGACGGCGAACCTCGCGAGCACCACCCAGATCAGCAACTCAGGCACCTTGGCCTGCCGCGCGTTGTACATGGGAAAGGCACCGCGTCGGCAGAACACGACCGGCGTCAGGGTCATCCACCGCGTGACGACGGCGATCACAGGCACGACGTGGGCCGAGCTGGCGATCGCACGCGGGACGCTGGTCTTGGGTGGCCCGTCGACGCTGACGCTGGTGGGATTCATCGACACCTCGGCCGTCTGGAACACCACCGGCGTCAAGACGACGACGGTGCCCGTCAACATTGCACAGCGACTCGACGGCAACGACGATGTGTGGCTGGTGTGGGCCAAGGTGTCGACGGGATCGCCTGCGTTTCGCGCGGCAAGCCTCGGCGACGATCTGCAAACCGGCGTCCAGCTGTTTGCCACGGCGAACCCCCGACCGAGCTTGAACCTCGGTACGCCGCTGTCGTTCGCCGTGGAGGCTACGGCCGACACGCCGATCCTTTGTGGGCTCCAGTACACGATCAACCCCTGAGCGAGGATCCCATGCCAGCAGCGTTCACGTCGACGTTCATTGGAGGCGTCCTCAAGGGGATGCTGGGCGCGCCAAGCACGGTCTTCGCGGACCGATACCTGGTCAAGCGCTGGCCGGCGGGGTCGCCACCCCTCGTGTACTACGTCCGCCCTGGTGGCAGCGACAGCAACGACGGCAAGACGCCCACCAAGGCGTTCGCGACGTTCGAACACGGGCTACAGCAGCTCTCGGTCGCCGAGGTCAATCATCCGGTCGTCCTCGACATCACAGGCATGACCGTCTCAGCCAACAGCATCCTGAACCTCGGCGGCACGACGCTGGGTGGGATCGACAACGGTTTCGACATGACCGCCGCTACGGCGCCGAACAACTTCGTCAGCCGGCGCCATCGACAGATCCGCAGCGAGTTGGTACTTCAGCAACCGCTGAACGTCTCGACGCAGTCGTTCGACATGACCGACGGCTTCCTCACGATGCACGTCGCCGACGTGCTTGTACCGGGCAACCTGCGGGGCAAGTTCGCCATCGGGTCGGAGATCGGTGAATGGGGTGTCATCGTCGACAACACAGCCGACACCGTGACGGTCGCGCGCTTGTCTGCGCTGACGGAGCCCATCGGCGTCTACAAACCAGGGGCGACGTTGACGTTCGGCGACTCGGCGGACTTCCAGAACCAGGCGATCTACCTGTTGGCACTCTGTGACTGGGGCTTGCAAGGCCTGGAGCTGCGAAGCCAGGGGAAGGCGACGGCGCTGACAATCCATCCCATCGCACCCGTCGACTTGACGCTCTGCCATGTCCAAGGTCTTGCCATCGAAGATGGTGGACGGGTTGCGCTCGACGGCGTCTACGTCGACGGGGGTACGTTTTCACACAGCGGCGGAACGGTCTCCGCGATCCAGTCGTTCTTCCGGGGGTCGCGTCTCATCTGTCATGGGTCGAGCGCCAGCGGGCTCAACGAGTGGATCGGCGTCGGCTTCTCGGGGTGCTCAGCGTTCGGCGCCGGCAACTTTGAGAGCCGCTACAGCTTCCAGATGGAGAACTGTCGGATCTCGAACAGCACAGCCGCCGGGCTCGCCGTGCTGTTTGGGACGTCGCGCGCGCGCAACACGCGCATCGAGGGGTCTGCCGGCCCCGCCGTGCTTGCCGCCGGCGCCCACATGCTGCTAGACAACGTCCAGGGGAACGGCAACGCGCGAGGCGTCGAGGCAAGGCACGGCGCGAACGTTCGGCTCGCGAACGGCACGGCCGTCACCGGTGCGGCGGGCGATGTCGTCGTCGGTGCGCTGGGTGCCCGTACGTACACGCAGCTGCCGGCGACGGACCTCGATCAGCTCGTACGGGTTGGGAGCTAACCTTCGGCGTCAGGTTCGGGCGCCGCCGTCACGACGGGCTCCGGCGCCAGTGTGAAGTCGATGTAGTAATCCCGGCCCAGGACGAACTCGTCGTACGCGTCGGGGTTGTCGATCTGCATCTCGATGCGCCCTGCCGGTGTGTACTTCGCCCACGTCTTGTTCGCTTCGCTGTCCGACGTCACGGCGTTCAGCACGACGGAGCACGTGGGCCGGTGGTCGGTGCCGTAGGCCGGGACGCGGTTGTTCTTTTCGGCCACACGAAACTTGGCGCGGATCGGCATGGTTCACCCCTTGGTCAGGCCCCCATGATAGTCTCGTCTGGGCACGCCGGCTATGGATCCACGGGGCAAGCGCATCCTGATCTTCGGAGACAGCCTTACCCACCGTGGCGGCCGTGATGCGCCTGACGGTGTTCCGGCGTTGCCTGGGCCCCGGTCAAGCGGGACGCCCGGTGACCTCCTTGCCACGCATCTGCTGACCCACGGAGCGGCGGCGGTTCGCATCAACGGTCGGGTGTCGCGGTCCGCTGTCAACTTTTGGCGGGACAACAACGGCGAGGTCGGAGCCGACGTTATCGCCAGCGAAGCGTCGGCGCGGCCAGACATCGTGATTTTTTTCTTGGGCACCAATGACTTGGGGCTCAACCCCGCCGCTGACGAAGCCGCGTTTCGTCGGCTCGCTGCTAGCTTCCCGACCGCCGAGCTATGGGCCCTGGGCCCGCCTGCGTTCGCACGCGCTGACCTCACGCGGTCGGCCGAGACGGTCTACACGACGCTTCGCCGCGTGTTCGGCGATCGACGTGTGATCGACCTGCGACCGTTGACGCCCGCGACGGGGCGAACACGGGACGGGGTCCATTTCACATCACAGGGCGCCGCAGCGCTGGCAGCCGCCATCGTTGCCGCGCTGATCACCGGGGGCCTGCCAGCTCCGGTTGTGCCGCCACAGGCCTGGGGCGTCACGGCGGCTGGGGTTGGCGTCGCTGCGGCAGCTGTCGGCGTCGCTTGGCTGATTCGACGAAGGAACGCACTACGCGAAGGAGGCTGACCCTTGACCCAACTCGAGCTACCTGATGTCGTCACCGCCGTCGATATCGATAGCGTGATCACCGACCCCGACTTGACGTCGACAGTCGCCGCCGTGTTCGCCAACACGAACCTCAACAGCGCATCCGATATTGCCGCGCTGTTCATCATCCTCGACGCCGCGAGCGATGAACAAGCCTGCCGCAATCGAGAACGGCGTGCCGTATGAACCAAAGCGAGTGGCTTCGCTACGTACGACAAGTCGCCGAGGCCAACGGTGCGTGTGTCGAGACGACCAACGGCGGGCATCTCGTCATACGACACCCCGACGGCTGGCAAGTCTTCGCGTCACGTACGCCCAGCGACTGGCGTGGGCCCGCCAACCTGGCGCGTGATGTTCGTCGGATCCGATCAGCGATTCCGCGCTACCGTTCGTCATGAACGCCGCTTGCCGATGTCGAACGAGCGACGACACGTGCGCGTCGCCTGACTGTGTTCATCGCGCCCCCTCCGTTTTGGGAGCGCGTTACGGTCTGCGCGCGGGGATGGCCATTCTTCCTCGCGATCGCGCACCTGACCCCACCGAGTTTGCGGCGGCGGTCACAGCCGCACTTGTCGTCGGTGGGTTGGTCCATGAACTCCGCGTGTACGGACAGCGTGTAGAGCGACGAGCCATGGTCTCAGTCGCACCTACGCGTCGCAGGCCCCGCCGCAAGCCGCGCCGCCAGACGTCTTGAGCCAGGCTTGGCCACATGATACGGTCACCGACATGGCGATCTCCTGTCGGTATGGCAAGCTCAAGCGTCCCATCGGCCGTCGGCGGTGCAAGAAGGCGCCGCGTGGCAAGGCAGCCCGCGCGTCGTACACGTACACGCCGCGCATGGCCGGCGTGAAGCGTCGTCGGCGGCGCCGCTGATGGTGACGCCCGCACAGCGGCGTGACGCGATGGCGAAACTCCGCGAGGAGTTGCGTGGGCGGCTGCGCACCCCGTCGACGGCGCCTGTGCCGCCACCCATCTACGACGAGGTCTTCGAGGCAGGTGTCCGTGCTTTGAACGCACGGTGACAGACCGGCGTGCTAGCGCTGGTTCATGCCTGACCGGCTCGCCAACCTGGCCCACGGCCTCGCCATCGGCGGCGCACTATGCGCCGCGTTCAAGCACGGCGTCGCCACGGCGGCGTTCTGCGTGATCGGCGGCCGGAACCCGTACTTCTGGTACCCGAACACGGACGCGCGGCCGCACCCCGCGTGGGCCAGCTTGGCCAGCGAACGTCTAGGTCTGGTCGAGAAGGAGCTGACGGGGAGCCTCACGCCCGCGCAGGCTAGCCGCCTTGCCACCATCCGGCAGCAGCTCGACTACATCGAAGACGTTGAGATGGGCGACCACCTAGACCAACTAGAGCAGCTTGCTGAAGCCAGCGAAAAAATGTCGGAACGCATCGAGGACTTCACGGAACAGTTGAGGCGCGTGTCGCCGACCGTGTTCGCGCCGCGTGAGTCAAAGCGGCGTTGAGGTCCCAACCGTCCCGGGGCTGCCTGCGGAAGGGAATCCCATGTCCTACGACTTCGAGGCCGGAACCGGTACCGAGCCACCTACACCACCCATCCCGACAGCCAACAGGCAGGACCTGGAAGCCATCGTCACGCTCATACAGCTTGCTGCTATCTGCCTCACGCCGGCACCTGACGCCAGTTTCACCGTGGATCAGCTCCTCGCAGAGACGCGACGGCTTGGCGGTGACGACATCAAGCTCGACGAACGCGACGTCCGCATCGTGATCAACACGGCCAGGTTTCTCAAGAAGGTCGACGGTCGGCTTCGGCTGAAGTAAGCGCGCGCGGCTCTCGTCTACCCAGCCGCCCCGGCGCAGATCTCGGCTTGCAGGGGAACTTGACAACCTCGGCCCGCAGCCCTACGGTCGATCCATGATCAGCCAGCATTGATGCCGCGCGCAGCGCGCAGCCCTTGCCACTGACCCAGTACATCGTCGTCCGAGCCGACCTACCCGTAGGTTTCGCGATGGCACAGGTGGTGCACGCCGTAGGTGCGGCCGTCAGCGGCCCGGTACCGGAGGCGACCAACGCCGTCGTTCTTGCCGTCCCGGACGAGCGCGCGCTGACCGCGCTGCACCAGCGCCTCGTCGATGCGAAGCTGCCTGCGATGCTCGTCCATGAGCCTGACGCGCCATGGAACGGCCAGGCAACCGCCATCGGCCTGCCGCCGGTGACCGCAGGCCTGCGCCAGCGGCTCCGGCGCCACGAGTTCGCCTGCCTGCCGCTGTACGGCCGGTGCGCGGCGACGAAAGGTGGTGCCGCCGCGGGTTGAAACCTTCCGGGGGCGTGGTGTACGCACGCACAACGGGACGGCCACAAGCCCACCGCGGACCTGGTTTGCAGCCAGGCGCCCCCACCAGAGCCGCTTGTAGCTCACCAGCAGAGCGCCCAGCGTAATGACCTGGGAGGTAGCGGGGGCAGCACCCGCCGGCGGCGCAATTTTACGGCACCGATGGAACGACTGGACCTGCTGCCAGCGTGGCGCCTGTCATCGCCGGCACGCGATTGTTCCCGGTCTTGTCTTGCACCGCTACCCCGCCGCCACCGTTGTCGTAGAACCGCCACCAGAAGGACCAGCCAGCCGTGTCCGTGTCTTGCCGGTGGCCGTCGACCACAGCGTTCGCCAAGTTTCCCGTGCGACCACGAACGAACTGGAAGCGGACGCCCGCTTCCACGCCGTTGCCCAAGGCGAGCCCACCGATGAACGTCGCCTGCGCTTGGACCGATCCTTCGATGCCGTTGGCGCGTGTCGCGGCATACCGCGTCCCCGCAGCACCCTCCGCTGTCGTCCACGTCGCGCGCACCTGGCTGCCGTCGCCGGCGGACTGGCACTGGAGCGTCATGTGGAGCCACGTGTTGAGCGGCGGTTGATCGGCGAACACCGTCACGCCCGTGTTGCTGTCCCCCGGGCCGGCCAACGGTGTTGGGAACGCGTTGTTGTACTGGACCGTCAGCGACCGGCCGTTGCCGGTGTGCCGGATGCCGAAGATCTGCGCGCTCGACGCGGTGCCTTCCAGGTAGACCAGCGCCTCGACGACGAAGTCGCGGTGGCCGGCGGCACCCAGATCGAAGACCAACTGCGCGCCCGCCGTATCGCCGACGAAGCGAACTGCGCCTTGATCGACGACCAGCGCCAGCGTCGCGCTGTTGGTTGTGGCCGAACCGCCCGCGTTCGTGAAGACACACCGGTACTGGTTGCCGTCGTTTCCAGCAACCAGCGTCGCCGTCGTGTACGTCGTCGTGTTCCCCGTTCCTGCACCTCCAGCGCCGCTCGTAACGTCCGTCCACGATCCCCCGGCGTTGGTGGAAACTTGCCACTGATACGTCGCCGTCGGTGTCGCCGTACAGGCGGCGGTGAACTGCGCCGTCGCGCCGACCAACGCCGAGGCGTTGACGGGGTGCTGCGTGACCTCAGGTGCGCCTGCAGGCACCGGCGTGATTGCGTTCGAGTCGCCGGTGGCAGACCCACCCGCGTTCGTGGCGGTCACGCGGCAGGTGATCGGCTGGCCGACGTCAGGGCCCTGCGTCACGTACGTGTTCGACGCCGCACCACCGATCGCCACGCCGTTGCGACGCCACTGGTACGTGTACGTCGGCGCCGGGTTGCCAGCCCAAACGCCCGTCGTACAGCTCAACGTCGACCCTTGCTGTGTCGACCCTGATGCGACGGGTGCGGTTGTTAGGCTTGGAGGAAACGGCACGATGCCGACCGAGATCACCGTGCTGTACGCCGACCGGTATCGCCAGCCGTAGCTGCGGGGCGGGTTCACCCGGTACCGAGGGTAACCCACGGTCGTGCGTGTCCAGTACGCGATGTCGACCGCTGCGACGCCGGCCAGCTCATCGATCAGGGCGTCGACCGCTGCGGTGCTCAGCGAGAGCTGTTGCTTGGCCCAGCGAACTTTCTGCAGCAACCCGCGCACGTCGACGCTGTGTTGCATGTCGGCTTGCTCCCCTTCGGGGAACTGCACGCCGGTTCCCGCCAGGTACGCCGGCACCCGCAGGCCAGCTAGGCCAGCCAGCTCCGGCTCGCTTGCCCCGTTGGCCACGTAGAACGCGTTGGCGATGAGCCAGTCGCCGTAGTTGGACAGCCACGTCGGGATGCGGCTGTCCCCGGTGGTTCGGTAGAACTGAACCATCGCTTCGGCCAAGAGCGCGCTCATCCACGGCGAGATGATCGGTGTCGGATCACCGTCTTGTTCGTGCTTGTCCTTCGAGTGCAGCGGCGCGCCGCTCGCGGTGGACAGCAAGATGATGTCGTCGACGTAGTCTTCAGCGTCTGCTAGCGCAACGGCGTCACCGGAGATCCAGTACCAGGCTAGGCAATTCGTGATCGCCGCCCAGGCGTTGCGCTCGGTCCACAGCTCGGCCGACCCTGCGTTGTAGGTCTTCGTGAAGCTCTGGAGCGTCTGCCGGTAGAGCGCTTGCGCGCGTGACCGGTAGACCTGCGCTTGCTGCGTCGTCGCGCCGGCGCGGAGCCGTTCGTACTCATACCACCAGGCGATGATGCCGTAGAGATACTTGACGTCGGTGGGGTCGCCACCGGTGCTCCCGATGATCGTGAACGTCCCCAACCCGCTGCCCGAGACATTCACGGCGGCCATGTAGCGCTCGGCGAGCGCCATCGCTTCCGCGAGGATCGCAGCGTCGTTGGTCCGCTTCGCGAGCAACCACAGCGTCGTCGCGCGGTCGTAGAGCCAGGGCTCGCGGTTGTTCAAATCGGCGAGGCCTTGCCCTGCGGAATACGGCGGCGTCGCGACGTTCACACCGTTGTCGTCGGTGGGACCGTATTTGAAGCGGTAGGTCTTGCCGAAGTTGACGGCCGCCTGATCGACCGCGTTGCTCAAGATCGGCGCGACGGGGGAGAACAGGGGCAGGTTGGCTACGCCGACCTGAACGGTGACCGTGCTGCTGCTTGACAGGAACCCGTCGCTGACCGCGTAGGTAAGCTCGATCGGCGGGACGTTCGCGTTGCTCGGCGTGACACGAACGACGCCGTTGCCCTGGTACGTGTACGTGCCACCAGTAACGCTGACCGGGTTGCCGATCACGGGTGTGACACTGTTGATCGCCGTGACGGTCAACGTGTCGCCGTCGGGGTCGGTTGCGAAGTCAAGCAAGTCGACGTCGACGGCTTCGCCCGAAAACGACAACGCGTAGGCCGGGCCGGCTGTCGGCCCATCGTTGGCCGGCGCCACTGTGATCGTCAGCGGTAGCGTTCGCAGCTCGCTCCCGTTGGTGATCCAGCACGTGATCAACGGCAAGCCGCCGTTGTAGTCACCGACGGGCACGAAGGTGAAGTCGCCGTCGGCTTCGAGCGTGAACGTCCCGCGGCCGGGGATCACCGCAGTGGCGTTGGCGGCATAGACCGTGCCCGGGTCGCCACCCACGCCAGCGACGATGTACTGCATGACCGACGGCGTCGCGCTGGGGGACACCACGTTGGTCATCACGGTGCCGTTACGTGTGACGTCTTCGGGGGTGCTGACGTTGAGTGGCGTCACCGTGAAGCCCGATCCGCCGCCACCACCGCCGCTGCCACCCCCGCCCGCGACGAACGGGACCTCCGGCGGGGCGGATCCTCCCAGCGTTCGGCTCGTGGAGTGCCAAGCCTCGACGAGCAGCCGACCGCTCGCCGGCGAGCTACCGCTGTTGGTGACCGTGAGCGACGTATCTGTGACGTCTGAGACCGCCAAGTCTCCGTTATCACGATCGATTCGGTTCGGCTTCCGGGGGTACCCTGCAACGCGGATCCCGTGGGCCAAGACCACGCTCGCCCCGGGCGCGAGCGCCGCCACCGTCAGGATGGATTTCAGCCGGTTCGCCACGATGTCTCAGGGTCGCCCAAGGGTGGCCGTCGAATCAAGCGCAGGTGCTACCGACGGGCGATCAGTGCGGCCAGACCACCGACCACGACCGTCGCGCCCACTGCGCCCGCTGCAATCACCCACCACGGCGGCGCGGGCCGCGCGCCGGGGACCGCCGACGTATCCACGATGGGCGGCGGCTGTTGCACGACGGGCGGCGCTGGCGGGGGAATCCAGCCCGTCGCCGGCGGCGTGTTGCTCGGCCCGACCGACACCGTCGTTGGGTATGGGTTGATCGGCAAGGGCGACGCCGGTGCCGTCACCGGTGTCGGTGTCGACTGCGAGCCCGCAGCTGACGCTCGTACGAGCCCGGCGGCGATGTCGCGCATGGTCGTGACCAGGCTCCACTGCGGCTCCGACGCGCCGTCGCGTACCAGCGCGGCCGTGATGCGCTCAGCGTTCAAGGCGAGATCTCGTGTGGTCGTTGGCCGGCCCTCGACCTCGATGACGATCTCTTCGATCGCCGGGTCCAGGTTCGACCCGAGCCGCGCTGCCAGCGCGGTCGCCAGGTTGACCATCGACCGCAACGTGGCGGGCCCAAGTTTGCCGTCGACGGTCAGCTTGGTGACGCCGTGCGACACGCCGACTCGGTTGATCTGCGTCTGGAGCGCGATGAACGCTCGCTGCGCCGCTTGCGTGGTGCCGGAACAGGTGCCGTTGGCCGTGCAAACGAAGGCCGCGGTGGCGACGCCCAGCGTGTCAGCTGCGTACATGCGCCTATGATATGAAGAACTTGCTGGTCGATCAAGCGCCAGATGCCTGGCGCTTGGCGTCGACCACGTCAGCGACGACGATGACCACGATTGACACGGGCCAGGTTGCGAGCACAAGGGTGGCGAGCACCCACGGTCGGGCGGCTCGCCACGCACGGGCGCCATCGGAGATAAACGGCGTCGCAAAGGTCATCGGGGGCGGCCACTCAGCATCAGGGACCACCAGAACATGGCCGCTCGGCCAGCGTACATGATGCGCGGGCCCCCGAGGTCACACCGTACGAAGGCGCGGCCGCAGCGGGTCGCGTGCATCCCGATCGCGTCGAGGTAGCGCGCGTTCATCGGCGGCTCGGTACGCCGAGCGCAAGCTCGGCACAGTAGAGGGCGAACTTGATCGAGTAGTCAATGTGGCCGACCGCAGACTGTTCGTGGCGAACCAGCGTCTCCATGGTGATGGGTAAGAGCCATCGGCGACCGCGCTCGATGTTGACGGCTTGAAGCATCGCAGCGCGCTCGTGGTGGACCCACGAGTCGTCGCTGACTCCCTTGCGCTTCGCCTGGGCACCAGCGAGGACCTCTTGCATGTGTTTGTGGAGGATGCGCAGCTCGGTCACGCGACGGCTCCGAGGTTTGGGTTAGCACGTGTTCAGCGCCGGTCTGTCCCTGGAATTGCGGTGTGTTTGACGCCGTCTAGGTATGGCAGCTCGATGACGCCACCCGGCTTGTGTTTGGAGTCAAACCCCGCGGTGACCCCACTCGCCTGCGCTGCCTGTTTGAGGAAGAACGGCACACCTATGTCGTTGCACTGGTCGCGCAGTCCACGCAGCCAGGCAGCATCGCACCAGCGGGCTCTCGGGCCGTGCTCACACCCGGCGGTCACCCAGTCGATGCCTCGTTGGCCACGCAGGTCGATCGGGCCAAGCAACGGCTCGCAGCTCAGAAATCGAACCGCGGCAGGCGCTCCCAAGAGCGCAGGGATGCGCGCGTCGGCCGTCGCCTGGTTCTCCACCGAGACGCCGAGCCAGACGTTGGGCAGCGGCCACGTGACATGCCGGATCATGTCAAGGATGCCGAAATACCAGCGGTCTCGATCACCTTGGCTCCCGTCTCCCAGCTCGTGTGCTGCTGCGTGTGCCAGCGCAAATGTGGTCCCCTCCTGCGCGCTGCCCGCCGCACGGTCTGCCCGCGCGTCCGCGGCCAGCCACGAGAACCACATCTGCATCGCCGACGCGCGCTTCGTGAGCACCCGGAACGTGTGCTGTGGAGCCGCCGCCATCACACCGAACACGGCAGCGATTTGCTCGTTGGTCAACGACTCGTGGAACAGGTCGCTCATGTTGTTCACGAAGACCCTTCGAGGCTTCTTCCAATGCAGCGGGTCGGCTAGGCGTTCTCGGGCCATCCGGACCTCGCCGGTCCATCGAGCTACCCGCTCGAACTTGGAGCTTGAATCGATCGACCCATCGGGTCGTCGTCGAAGCGTGACCGATGTCTTCAGATGCTTCACCTTGACGAGGCCGTCGTGCAGGCCCGGAGACCGCGCCGCGTCGCGTTCCGCGTAACAGTGACGGCAGCCTTCGCTGACGTGCGAGCAGCCACGGGTGGGGTTCCAGGTGGTGTCTAATCCGGCGGCGCGCGTCTCACTCATTGGATGTGGTCCTCGTCGAGGATGTAGCCGCCGGCGTCGGCAACGTCGTTGATGCCGTAGCCTCGGCTGTAGCCAGATCCGGAGGTACAACCAAAGCCGGATCCGTCACCGGATCCGTCGCCCCCGCCATCGTCGCGGGTACCGTGACCAGAGCTGTAGCCAGAGCCGTTCCTGTAATCGAGGCCGCCAGCGCTGTAACCAGCACCGTCTTCACGACCCCCGGCGCGGTTGGGTTTGAAGCCGCGGTGGTCGGCCGAGTCGGACTGCCAAAACCGGCTATCCATGCCCGTTGACACCGTCGCCGTCTACCGACCCGTCACTCAACGGTGTGCGCATGAGCAGCTCGGTCTCGAGCCGTTTGATCTTGGCTTCGAACGCCGTGGCGCCGGTCATGTCGAACCCACGCCGTGCGAGCAAGCGAGCTAGCACAAGTGACGTCTCGGCCGCGATGGCGCGTGGGTCAGGACCGGCGATTGGCACACCGCGTCGGTCGCGGATGACGGCCAGCTGCAGAAACGCTTCTTCAGCGTCACGCACGGCGGCCTCTACGCGGCGACGCAGGTCGGCGCTTTCGGCGTAGGTCAACAGCGTCGGTGGATCGGGGGCGACGGGCATCGGGATGGAGCGTACCCCCCCGGTCTGACACCGGCTGGAAGGTGACCCTCAAGTGATAGCCCAGCGCGTGGGCGACGCGGGCCAACGTTTTGACGGTCGGGTTTCCAGTTGCTCGTAACAAATTCGATATTTGGTCGTCGGAGATGCCTGCTCGCTTGAGCATACGCGCGATCAGGCTGTTGGCCGTGACGGTGACCCGCTTAGCGGATGCACGTGGGCCCACGGTCGGCCGGGCAGGTTCACGCTTCATGTCGGTTCGTCCTTTCCGCGCCTTGGGACTACTGTGACACGCTCACGCATCGCCCTCGCTGACGAGTGCAGTTTAGAAGTGCCGGGATCCACTGGTTGCCTGTGCGCACCCACACAATGTCGCAACACGTTTGCACGAGACAGTATGTGTTCGGACCAAATGTGTTCTGCCAACGGCCCGTGCCTGGCAGACAAGCCCTCGTCCGCGTCGTGGCGCCATCGACGGCGCGGACCACCAACGGACAGATTTGTTGCGACGGCTTTATCAACGGGCTTACGTTGCCGACCTCGCATGGGCCGTGCGGCGTGAAGAACACTTGTTGTTCCAAGTTGTCGGTGTAGAGCGAGGCCGTGATCTCATCTGGGCTGACGTCTTCACCCGTGTCGACGAACCCAGACCCCGGGATCGTCGTCATCTGATCGACCAACGATGGCGTCTTGGCCAGCAAGCTCACGATCAACAGTGGCAGGATGAACAGTTGCATCTCACATCTCCTTTGGTTTCGTTGAACATCACCAGGCGTCGGGTTTACCCAGACGCCCGGTCACCGCTTCGTAGCAAAGCCGTGCGGCGCTCGCAGCGGCCGCGCGTTTGTCGAAGTACTTGGATAGCGCGCCGCCCACAGCGTGGCCTGTCACCGCCGAGACGATCTGGTCGCTGACCGACGCCGGCGGCTCCATGCACCATGTCACGAACGTGTGTCGAAACAGGTGCGGAAAAAAGTTGGGGATGCGAGCGGCGTCTGCACGTTTGGCCAGCGCTTTGTACAGGCCGTCCGGCGTGAGCGCGTTCTCGGTGAGGCCGACGTCGGCGACCAGTTCGCCACGGACCAAGCGGGTGTTGTTGCGCACACCCGGAAACAGCGGGCCGGTCTTGCGGCCCAGGATCGCCCGATACGCCGCGGTCAGCGCCCACACGCGGCCGTCTAGCGGGACGTAAATCCAGTGGCCCCCTTTGACCAGCGTGTACAGCCGCACGTAGTCACCGTGGTCTTCGATCTGATCGAGCTGGCACGTCACTAGCGACTCGCGCCGCATCCCCGTGTACAACCCGAGCAGCACCGCGGTGCGATCGCGTTGACCCTGCGCGGTTCGCTCGTCGCAAGCGCGAAGCAGCGCACGCGCTTGCCCCGGTGTGAGAGCTTGCCGTCGGCCGTCACCGTCGCGTTTCTGGCGGACTTTGTCGACGCTTGCCGTGATGTGGCCAAGCGGCAGCTGATGCGCGGTAGCCGCGCGATCGAGAGCAAACGCGACGCCGCCGGTGATCATGTTCGCAGCCGTCGTCGTACTGAGACCCTTGGCGATTAGGTGGTCGTAGAAGGCCTGGCACATGGCCGGTGTCCAGAGCGCGGGATTGTGTCCGGCGAAGGCCAGCCACTGGCGCACGGCGTTGACGTAGCTCCGCTTCGTGTTGGGCTGGAGGCTGTTGGCGGACTCGACGAGCATGACCAGGTCGATGTTCATGGATGAGTCTCTTCGTCGACGTCGACGTCGACGCTGCTGGTGAACCCGTGGCCTGAGCCATTGCCGTGGCCGAAGCCAAAACTGCCGCTGGATTCTGATCCACCGTCACCGTCACGGTAGGAAGCACCGAAGCCGGAACCGTCACCGTATCCGCCACCGTGGTCACTCCCGTCGGCGTATTCGACACCCATACCGTCGCCGACGTCACCGCTGGCGCCTGTGCCTGCACCGTCGCCGTAACCGTCTCCGTCACGGTGGTCGTCGAGCGTCGTGCTCATGACCGCTCCGGTTGCGTGGTGTTCACGCCCGCGCCGGAACCGTCGTCGTAGCCGCTGTCGTTGCCGCCGCTGCTGCCGCCCGACATGTCTCCGAAACCGGATCCGTCGCCGTGACTGAAATTGTAGCCGTAGCCGTGGCCCCACGTGGCGTCGTACGTACCGCTGGAGCCACTGCCTTCACCAGTGCCGTAACCTGACCCGCCGCCGCTGCCGTAGCCAGCGCCGAAATCGTAGCCGATTCCACCGCCGGACCCGAGCGTCTTCGCCGGGCCGATCTCCAACGGCCGCCCGAATGTCAACCGACTCTTGGTCGTCATGGGTTCTCCTCGACGATCAAGACCCACTTGAGATCGTAGTCGTCACGGCCGCCGCTGTAGCTCGCGCCTGCGCCGTCATCGGCGCAGCAATCTGGTCGGCCACTGTAGGCACCTGATCCGTAGCCATAGCCAGACCCGCCACCGTCGCCACCGCTGTAGCCATAACCGCGACCATCGCTGGCGACTGGCAAAACGCCGCCAGCGCCGGAGCCGCTTTTGAAGCCGTAGCCGAATCCTTCGCCGTAAACGTAGGGTAAGCCGACGTGATCGCCGTTTCCGCTGCCATCAGGAGTGTCGACGCCGATGCCACTGACGCCGCCGCCATCGCTATCACCGAAGCCACCACCATCGACGGCTGCGGTCTCACAGCGGACGTCTACGCAGCCTAAGACGGCGGCCTTCACGTTCAACCGCCCCACGTGCTGCTTTCCCACGCGGCCACGGCCTTCTCGTCGCACTCGAGTACGCCGCTCGTGTTGCGGATCGTGACGCGGCGGACACTCCCACCGATCTTGCTGCCAGCCGTTGGGCCCACCGAGGCGAGTGACCCGATGCCCTTGTCGGGGCCGTTTGGCGCCGCGTAGTAGTAGCAGTGTCGTGCTCGATCGAGCACGGTGACGTCGCCGACCTGGACGGCGTACCCGAACCAGATGTCACGCGTCGTCGAGGTGACGACCACCGGCGTGCCTGGCTTGGTACCCAGCTCCGTTGGCTGGCTCGTTGCGCGCGCGCCGGTGGCGCCGTCGAGGTTGAGATCCGCGAGGATGCGGGCGTGGACAGCAGCGACGATGGCATCGATCAGGTTGCTCATGCTTTTTTTCTCCGTTGGTTCTTGCGTTGCGTGGCGAAGACGTCATCACCGTCCTCGTCGTACCACTCGACCCACTCGCCGTCCTCGAAGGTTTCGAGGCCGCCGGCGTTGCAGTAGTCAGGCTTGATGTTGTGATCAAACTGAAAGAGGTCGTAGTTGGCGAGGATGCTCAACAGCTTCTTGGCTTCCGCCACCGACGTCACTTCGACGATGAACGAAGAGCAGGGAACCTGCGGCTTCCACCAAACGCGTAGCTGGCTCATGCTTTTCTCCGTTCAGGCCGCTTTGTTTACGCCGCCGGGCTGACATGCAGCACAGAGCCTAGTCCTGTGCGACGCGTGACCGATTTTCTTCGTTCAGGTCGCCGATCCAGGCGTAGGCGCTGTGACGCAGCCGGTCCCATGCCGCGTCCATCGCGGCGGTGAACGAAGGGCGGGTGACGCTGAACAGCGTCGCTTGCGTCCACACGCCGTGGCTGATGACCGTCGGCGCTGCCTCGCCAAAGACGCGGGCGTACTTGACCTTGGCTGGTTGCGCCGACGTGTCGAGAATCAGTATCGCGTAGGCGGTGTAACTCGCCGAAGACTTGTCGTTGCGTCCGGCAACGGCCCGGATCTCGTCGGCAACGCAGCTGCGGACGGCGCTTCGGACACCGTTGGCAACGCAGCTGCGGACGATACTCACCGCGGCCTCGGTGAGGAGTTCCTCGGACACTAAATTATCAATGCTGGCGGACAACAGCAGCTGCGCGCCCGCCGCATCGCCACCCTGCGTGATGACGACGCGTCGGTCGGCGACCAAGATTTCGATGTGCGTGCTGGGTGACGTGTTTGCCACGGCGAAGTGCCTCCTCAGTTCAGCAGAAATAACCGGCGACGAGATCCCACGGGCCGTCTCCGTGCCCAACGCAACCCGACGGCACCGTGGAGTCAGCAGCAGCAACTCGGCGTCGCGCGAGGTTGTTAGGCCCGTGAATCGCCTGGTTCACCGCAAGGGCCGCGTCCGTCCACGTGGGCGCATCGAGGCGCCGTTCCGTGATGACCAAGTGCATCTCGGCGGGCGTGATTGCGCGCCCGTACTCATCGAAGATGCCCCCATCTTTCCAGCGGGCTTCCCAGTCTTCGAGGCGCATGAGGCCTTCGTTGGGGATGACGTGTAGCGCGAAGCACCAGCCCATCGACGACTTTCCGATGTGCAACGGCTCGTCGACGTGCCCGCAGCAGGGGCACGGGACGTTTCGAAGGTAGTAGTTCGTGCTCATGGGGCCCCTCCCAGCACCTTGAAGACCGCCGTGAACATGGGCGGGTTCTGGATGAGCACACGCAACGCCATGACCGCCGCTTTCTTCGGGTCTCCCTGTTCGCCCACCCAACCGCCACCCGAGACCGGCTCGCCACGGAACTCGCCGTCGATTCGCCAGGTGTGGTCATCGCGATGCGCGTAGAGCCGCAGGCGCGTCGTGCCGTCAACGATGCTTACAACGTCGCCGTCGCCGCAACGCGGCCACTCCCACGACGGTCCTATCCCCGCCGCCCACGACAACGACAACGTCTCCGTCTGACAGTAGGAACACGTCGCGGGTCCGTCAAGCGCGCCGCACTTGAGGCAGATCCGGGTCATGCCGTCGGGCGTGGTCATCGGGGCTCTCCGGCTGGTGGCGGTAGCGACACGCCGTACTCACGAAGCAGGCGGTCGACAGCGTCCTGGCCGCTAGCAGCGAGAGCTGCGCGGAGGTGCCCGAGCGGGCGGACGTTCGGGCGGACGTTCGGTGGAGCCCCGTTTTCCATCGCGGTAAGGGCCGCGTATGCGGCTTGGATCTCCCATACGGCACGGCAGCCGTCGCACAGCGACACGGACCCCCGCATGTTGTCCTTGGGATGCGGAGCCTCGACCGCGAGCCACATCGCAGAGTTTGGGCATCGAATGAACCGCAGCGTGGGCGCGCCGATTCGAAAACGGCCCTCTGATGACCTCCGCCTGACAAGAGAACAAGTCCGGCCGCTTTGGGTACTTGGGTGACGGGGCGCTCGGATCTGCGGCTGCGGCGATGACCGTGTCGTTGTCGTTGGACATGTTCGTCCTTCTCCTGTTCCGGCGCTGGCGGCGAGGATCTTGTTTTAGATCTATAACCCTACTATTGACGAGATGTACTCGTCAAGCGTCCCGAGGCGATTTTGATCGGGTTCTCCGGCCGCGCGCAGCACGTTGCCGGGCTTGAGGTCGCGGTAGATGACTACCGGCGCTCCGGTTCGACGCGAGCATTCGTTTCAGCCGCGCCGTTCCACTATAGAAGATCTGGATCCGTCCGAGCGGACCGATACAACCTGACCATGGGTCAACCAGTCGGCCGCTTGCCGTCGAGGCTTCCAGCTGAAGCCTACCGACAACCGTACGGTAGAACTCCGCCTTGGTGAGCCTGCGTCTAGTCCCATCATCGGCTGTGGTCACGTACAGCGGCCTCAACAGGCCCAGCCGAGCGGTCGTGAAATACTCGGCGGCGATGCGCGTGCCCGTGAGCGATGCGATACCTGTGAGGTCCTGAAGCGCGGCGAGTGACAACCGACGGGCCGCTTGTGGATGCAGCGCCAGCAGCGTCGTCAACATCCGGTCGGCAAACGACCCGCGCGACCAATCCCGACGGACCCGCGCGCGAACCCGCACACGGACCTGTACAACCGTTGCTCGTTGGCGTGGCATCAGCGGCGACCCGACGGTGAGGTGTGCAACCATGGTTGACCGCCCGTGTACGGCCAGTTCACGGTAAGCCGGCGGCGCGCGGCCGCCCATGAACGTGAATGCGCGCCGTAACCCGCCAGCTCGGCGAACCATTGGTCGACGTCGTCGCGCAGATGAAAGATCGCTGACGACTCGATGACGTCCAAGGCCGTCGGTTCACGCCTGGGAACGTCGAAGCCGCTGTCAAGCAACGTGGCCATGTCCGTCGATATGATCTCGAACAGTTCAGGCTTCAAGACCACGCGAGTCGTGACGGCGACGTTCGCCGTACCCCTCGCCGCCAGCCAAACCATGGGAGGTTCGTAGTTCGACGCACCGGCCACCGTGATCTGGTCGGCAAATCGTTTCGTAGGTGGAGACGTGGCGGTGAGCGACCGCATCCATTCAGGCGGCGCAGGGACCTGCCGCCAGCCACGCAGGCCCGCTTGCACGCGCGCGTCCTTAGCGCTGAAGACGCACAAGACGTCGCCGACGGCCACGCGGCCACGTGCCGTGACGTTGCAGACGCAACCATGGTACCCATCGGCGCGCCACTCGACACGGGCCGGCATCCCGTGCACTTCCGACCATGTGAACTTGTCGATCGGTGCACCGAACGCGCTGAACCAGTCGATCAGGTCTGTTCGTGTAGGTTTGGTCATGGTGGCTTCTTCAGCTCCAAGGTCGGTTGGTCATCGCTGACCGCGCCGTCGGTAATCAGCTCCGCTTTCAAGATCGGCACGAAGCTGACGTCGACGAGCCGCAGCCGCGCACGGCATTGGTCACAGACGACGACGTCGCCGACGCGTGGAAACAGGGCGGTGACCTCGATGTCATAGCGACACCGACCACAAACGACGATGGGGTACACACGTCTATGGTACCCGTGTTGGGGTCGAACCTGTTGTACTGACGACCATCAGCACCCAACCGGTACCGAACTCTTCCCGGACTTTACGCAGTGCGCGGTCCGCGTACTGCTTTGGGAAATTCCACAGCGCGGAGGAGCCTCGAACGGTTGTGACCGCCGTGTACCCATCGACATCGACGGACCGTCCCGACGCTGTCAGGGCCACGTGGAACACGACCAGGTTCGGTAGCATGTTCGACACGCCGCGTCGCCGCTTACCGAAGACCTGGCACAGGCCATCGGTTTTTGGCCGTTTCATCTGTGACATCGACGTTGCTCCTGTTCAGCTACAACTGCCTCGACAACGTTCGTCAACGCTTGCTCGCTGCGCCCCCAGTGGGTCGTACAAAAAACCGCGCGGACGGCTTCACAAAGGTCCGTGTCGTCGATGTCGAGGTCGCGGCATAGGTACGCGCCGGCATGTTGATGCCAGAAAAACAGTGGGCACCGATTTACGTGGCGGATGTCGAGCAAGTAGTGAAACAGCGCGCGATACGGATCGTACGGGCTGCCCGTGTACGAAACGCCGATCGAGCCGATGCGTTGCCGGTTGCACTCTGCTGCGATGCTGTCACACACCCGCCAAGTCATCATCGGCCACCACGCGCGCACACGGACTGCCAAGGCGTCTGGCCAAGTTCGACGCAACCCACGCTCCAACGCTTCCAGTGCTTCCAGCGCTTCCGTGGCGGCACCGTCGGCTACGCTTGAAGAGACCGTCATGTGCTCCACCACCCTAGCGCCAGTTCAATCGCGGCGAGGTCAGCAGCCGAGCCGGCCGCCGCAGGCGTTGCACCGCCAACGATCTCGGCGCGGATGGCGGAACGCGCGGTCCGCGCAGTTTGCATCGCGGCCTGCAAGACCGCGCTGGACTCGCCGACGGCGATCGTTTCGATGTTCTTGGCGCGCAACAGCAGCGGCCGGAGTGCGTCACGATGGTCTGGTAGCGTATCGACCACGTCGCCTACGCGAAGCACCGTCAAGATGTCGGCGATCACGCCAGCCACGGTGCGGCAGCACTCGGCGACCAAGTCGGGCTGCGTGACGTCAAGCCGCGCAAGGACGACGCCGACACGGCCACGATGGCGGCTACCAGCAGCCGCCGCTTGTTCGTTCAGTTCGTCGACAAGTGCCCGGACCTCGTCAACGTGCGCGCGTAGCTGGTCGACGACCGCGTCTGGGACGAAATGGCCGAACGACGTCTTGACGGTGAGGTGCCGTAGGACCGTGTCGTCCACTTTTTTCACCGCTGCGTCGATCGCGCGAACGATTCGTGTGTGATCGACGATCATCACGTTGCTGAACGCGACCCGCTTGGCCGCCCGTCGGTGCTCGACGCTCACGTGCTGCCGGACGTAAGACACCCCGCCGGACGAGCCCGAGATGTTGACGGCGATGAACCCAGGGGCGATCTTGACGCGCGGGGGGCGGCGCCCAGCGCCTGCCGCTTGTTGAACAGCACCGGACATGAGCTAATCGCCGGCCCGGCTGCGCTGGTTATCGAGCCACGTCTTTCCCGTGGCTGTGAGCTTGTACTCACAGATGTTCACGGGTGTCAGCAGCCCAAGTATGTGCAGCGCCCTGAGCTGTTTGATCGCCGCTCGCTCGCCGCCGCGTCGTCCTAAGCCGCGCGCAACGTCCGACGCGGAGATGACGCCCTCGGCCTCAGTGAGGCGAAGAATTCCAGCTCGGTATGGCGTCAGGTTTACGAAGGACGACACCTAGCACTCCTCTCGTCGGGCGGTTCGTCGGTCACGAACGTCACGTTGATCACAAGTCGCCCTCGCGAACAGCTGCGAGGAGCCCCTCCAGCTGTTTGACACGGTCAAAACGGACACCGACCTCCAACGTTGCATCGGCCGCCCGCGCGCGCGAGCAGGCTACGCAAGTACATTCCCAGTCCCGACCACGGGTGTGGTCAGCTTCGATGTGTTGCCTAGCTATAATGAGATCCTCAGACGTTGCCAGCGCCGGCGAACCCGGGCTGGTCGCCGATTCACCCGCAGGTTCGTCAATCTTGAACGTCACGCCGTAGATGCACTCGAGCTTCTCATTCAGGTACTGCTTGTGGTGGTCCTCCCACGGCAGGTGCTCGTTGTGCTTGTTCGCGCACGTGAAGTCGATGCCGGCGGCGTGTGCGGCTTCGCAGAGGTTGATGTACTCGTTCATCAAGCCCGTGAACTCGATGAACGCGTGGTTGCCTGCCGTGACGGCCGCACGGTAGAACATCGCGGATGCTTGCCGCATCGATCGCAGGCAACCCTCGCGGTCTTTTTCTTCCATAGGATCAATCCCTTGTGTGAGTTTACCGACCGGGGACCCCGATCGGGACGACGCGCCAACCTGACGGCACATCCTGAGGTCGCCCGTCAGGCGTCAAGGCACAGATCGCCGTGCTGCAGTTGGCCGGTTTCAGCGGCCATCGGTCAGCCGGTTGGCCGTCCGTGAAGTGGACGACGGCGGCGAACACGGCGTCTTCGGCCTCGACTGCGGCATACGCCGGTGCAAACAGCGTCCCGCCGCGGCCGGCGATCGCCTCGTTGACCCGCCGTGTACCGCACCCAGGCGTGATCCACGTTTTCGTGCGGACGATGGCGTCATGGACAACGAGGTACGCTGATATGCCAGCCGCGGTCACCGCCGCGTTGGTCTCCGCTACGCACGCCGCTAGTTCGGCGTCGGACATCGACCCCGAGCTATCGATGACCACCGCAAGCCGGACGGCGTTGGTGTGCGTGCCTGGCAGGATCACGCGGCGCGGCGATCGGCGGCCGCGGTGCGACCACGTCGTCGTGTCTCGACCTGCGCGGCTTACTGCAGTCGCGGCAAGCTGCCGTAGGAGGGCGCCCCAGCGCACACGGCTCGACGGGATCTCAAGCAGCGGCAGGAGCGCCTGGCCATCGGCGGTGTTCGCCGTCTTCGCCATGTGCTTGACCACCTGCGCGACGTTTCGCCACTCGGCGGGGGACATGCCTGAGGGCTCTTGATCCGGGATATCGGCGTCGTCGACGCCACAACCGTTGAGTGCCGTACCATCACCAGTAACGTGGCCCCCACCCCGGGTGTAGCCCGTCAGCCACTCGTAGGCCTCTTCGACCGACAGGTCATCGGGCATCTCCGGCGCCATCACGTCGCGGAACGCACCAGCCCCGGGACGGGCAACGCTGGACCACCCTGCGCGGGTCATCATACGGACGATCGCGTCGTTGATGACGAAATCGCCCGCCAGGTTCCAGCGAAACCGATCGCGGCCGTCTACGCGGTCGTGGTGGCGCAGGACCAAGTGCAAGCACTCGTGGAGGATCACGAAGCCGGCTTCCGCGTCGCTCAGCGACGCCGACCACCCGGGGTTGATAGCTACGCGTCCACGCGCGTCAACCGCAGCGGTCGGCAGCCGATCGGTGCCGAACAACCGCAGGCCGGCCAGCGCGGGTGCTAGCGTAGCGGATGTCCAACAGAGCTTGCGTTGGATCGACCGCCATCGTTCGATGTCAGGGCTTTCAGTCATGACGGTTTTAGGCATCTCCCTCGATCGACCCCGACCGTGAACCCGATCGCGATCCTGACTGCGATTCCAGCCGTGACCCCGACCGTGACCGCGACCACGACCTTGACCACAGCCCCGACCACGAATTAGACCACGACTGCGACCACGACCATGACCGCGACCGCGACATCGCTCGATAATAAGCGATCGGTGTCATTGGACGTCCCGAGGGAGTGGGTGTCTCCAGTGATGCGCGTCGACCACGGCCCCCAGCCCAACTTCGACGTTGTCCGGGCACGGCTCGACCTCGGCCAGCTGGCCCGTGGCCAGCGCGACATGCCACCGACCAGTGTCCGAGATCCAAGCCGCGTCTTGAAGGACGGCGTAGCCCGCGCCGACCTCGATGACGCGACCGGTCAGGTAGTGCGTGACAGTGCGGATCAGTACGGTGTTGCCTACGGCAATGACTCGATTGCTCACGCTCATTTTTTACGCTCTCTTTCCAGGTTGCTTCGGAGCTACTGCCCGATGGTACCGTCAGGAAACACCAGGAACAGCCGGCGCCCGTGACGGCGTGCGGCGCGAACCGTCGACCACGTGCCGGATCTGAGCTGTTCCGTACGCTGTGCTGGGGTTGCAATCACGGCCTGGCTTGCCAACACGATGTCCTTGTTGCGATCCAAGTAAGGCCGCGCGGGTAACACCACGTCTGCGGAACACCACGCCCTCTTGTTGGAGAACATCGGCGGGTGAAGCACGATCACGTATTGAGCGTGCCGAGCCAAGTCGTGTGCTTGCGCGTCCGCACCGATGCAATCACCGTGGTGGAACTCGCCGGTCATGCGTTTCAGCAGCCAGGCCACCGTCGTTTTTTGTTCGCGTGACATGCCGCGCTGCGTTCCGGTGAAACCCACACGATGGACACCTGCGAGGTCCGATTCCGCGATCATGCGACACCCCTTCTCACGCTACCGGGCGCGCCGTCAGTCGTCCAACGCCGCGATGCGCTTCTGCAGCTCCTTCTCGGACAGCTCACTGAGCTTGCCGTCCTGCTTCTCAGCGAGGATCTGCAAGAGCTTCTCCTTCTCCTGCTTCCGTGCCGTCCGCGTCTTGGCCGCCTCCTCCTCGGCGAGCTTGACGTCGATGACGTACTTCACAACCTCCAACACAGCCTCGCGGCGCGTGTGCTCAGCCGTCTTGGTCGTCTCGACGAAACTTTCCTCCGAGACCTCCTTGAGCGCCCTGCTTGCGGCTTTGGCGACGGCGTTGAGGTTGAAGTCGTCACGCGATCGGAGCGGTACATCCCAGAGCTGCTCGACGGTCAGCTCCCCGCGGATAGACGTGAAGCGGAGCTTGCTGCGGGTGGCGTATTCGAAGATGTTCTGCATGGTCGTTTCCTTTCTTGGTTTATCCGATTGTCGGTTGAGGGACGCCCCTCGGTGCTGAAGCCGCGTGCTAGCTGACAGCTACGTGAACTTGAATCGGCGCCAACCGTCGCCCTCGAACTTGCCGCCAAGCTCCTGCTCGATGACGGCACAGACGTCGTCACTGACGTCAGTGAACAGCTGGTCGACGGGTCGACCGTCAGCATCTTCGACACACAAGGAGTACAGCTTGCTGAACCCCGGGAAGCCTGGCATGTCGGAGTCCTCCGCGTAGTCGCCGACCAGGCAAACGCGGTCCCCTGCCCATCGTCCGATGGTGCGGCGCGAGACCTCGTCGTTCATACTGAGGTCTCCGCCTCCTCGGGGCCGCGGCATCGCCGCACACAGAATAAGCAATGCCACCCCGGTCCCTGGCGCGCTCCCGACCTGCTCTCGTAGCTTCAAGCCGGAGCCCAGCTTGTGCGGGTTGATGAACTCACGCTTGTCTAGATTTACAACTTTCCAGTATTGGCCCATTTGAGTTTTCCTCCATTCGCCCATTTCAGTTTTCCTTTAGCGCGCCAGGCGCCAACCGATGAGGCGTTCGATCATCAGGCCGGCGGATTGAATCGAGTCGAGGGCGATGATGAAGTCGCTGACGCCCTTCTGGTACTTGCGGTTGTTCGTCGTGACCGTGATGCCTTCGGCGAAGGCATGGCGCTGATGGAACAGCTTCACACCTGGACCGAAGTCACCGTCCCAAGCGAACTCACCGCTCGACCAATCGCGGCCGTACCAAGCCGGGCTAGCCAGCCGGTTTGCCCATCGGTCCTTCTCGTCGGGTTTCTTGTCCCACCACATGTCGACGCCGGGTCGTTTGTCCCGCACACGCAGGATCCGAGGGTCGTTCATCTCTTCGTCCGTCCACTCGCGCCACGAGTAGTTGCGCGCCCGTTCGATCTGGGAGAGATACCATTCCCACGAGTGCGGCTCCTGGATGTTGGCGAAAAGTTGTTCCAGGGTGAGCGTCGACGGGTGCTTGAGGACAGCCATCAGGTTGACGTCGTGGAAGTTGTCGCGCAGCGTGAACTCGCCTGCGTCAGTCGAGATCATGACCACCGGGAGGTCGATGGACTTGGAGCGGTGGTGACCCACCACCTCTGCTGTGACGCGGAATCGCCTGGCAAGCACAGCGATGGCCCTCTCAAGCTCGTCGATCTGCTCCACAGCCGCTCCACGCCAGGTCATCTGAGGGGCCACTTCCTTGAACTTGTCGATGCCGAGGATACGCATTGGCTGATCAGGCTGCCGTGTGGACGTTGAACAGGCGACGCTTGTTACCCTGCTGGACCTTCACGAGGATGCTGGTCCGCTTGGTCGACGAGAAGCCGAGGCCAGAGAGTTGGCCGTCGGTCGGCTGGCACTTGGTCTTGTCGCCGATGACCTCGAAGACCTTGCGATGCGGTTCGAGGCGTGGGTGCAAGAACTCGTTGTAGATACCTCGAGTGGGCTCGTCGTTCTTGGCTCCGTGCAGGACGAAGAACGTGTGCTTGTTGCCTACGGCGTTGGTGCCCCAGTAGTTGGGGCTCAGCGTGACGGCGTCGACCTTGACGTACTGCTCGGTGGTGAGCCCCCACTTGGTCTGGGAGATGTTCGACGCCGTGACCGCCGGATCGCCCGTCTCGACGTGGTCGATCCGTCCCTCCTTCATGTGTAGGGTCACGACGTTGACATCCTGCCTGTCACGCACGGCCTTGTTGTAGGAGAAGTGCGAGAGCTTGCCTGCGCTTTCCACCTCGACCACGAACCCGACGTCACTGGACTCGCGCTTGGCGAAGTTGTTGACGACGACCTTGTAGGCACCGCTCGGCATCTTGTTCGTCCAGACGATATTCTCGACGGGCTTACACGTGGTACCGCTGCCTGCGTTCATGTCGACATCGAGCACGCCACCGGTCGCCCCACGCTTGTTGGCATAGAAGATGTGGTCGTGCGTCGCTCCGACGCCGCGACCCGGAGGCTCATAGACATGCAAATCGAGGTCGTCGTAGTTGAACCATGACAACGACACGCGTAGGGTTGCCCCTTCGACCCTGCCGCCGGCCTTCTTGACGCGGTCGGCGATCGAATCGGCGACGTTGCCGCCGTAACTCCAGGCGAAGTCGTTGTTCCAGCGGAACAGCTGCTTGGGCTCCGGGTGCACGGGCGCCGTGAGCGACATCAGGTTGCCAAGGTGCTCGCTCTTGAGGAAGACCTCCACGCTCGTCGCCTCGGGCAGCACACGTTCGACGAAGGCCTCGAGCCCGATGTCCTCGGCGCGGTCCTCGTCCATCTTCGTGCTCTTGGGGCTCGACGCCGTCGCAGCCGTCATGAGGACGTCGCCGAGACCTCCCTTCATAGCCGGCTTGACGCTGCCGTCGACCCACAGCACATCGTTGACGGAGATGTCGCTGATCGTGGCGAAGCGCCGCTCGAGGGCCGGCTCGAGGCCAAGCGCCTCGATGGTCTCCATTGCCTTCTTCACCATGGCCGGCGTGATGACGGCGCTGGTGCGCTTGTAGTTGGTCGGAGCTACCTTCTGCTCGAAGCTCGCGACGGCGCGCTCGACATCGACACCGTCGGTGAGGTCCTGTACCAGGGTACCGATCACCGTGTTGCGGAAGCGAGATGCTGGTCCGACCGCGTTCGTCCAAGCAAAGATCGCTTGCTCGCGTGGGCTCTTGGTCTGGTACGCCTTCTGCGCGGCCATGAACTGCACAACCGCGGCCTTGTGTTCGGCGCCGCGGTACAGGTTGTTCGCCTCGATGAGTGACAGCACGGTGTCGAGTGCCGAGGGCGCCAGCTCAACGAGGCCTCGCGTGAACACCTGCACCGTCGTGCGGTAGTCGCCACGAACCTGGTCCGGCGATGAAGACTGCAGCGCCTTCGGGATCGCCTCGGTGTAGAGATGTCTCCAGGTGAGCGCCTTGCCCCATTCGTCGAGCGACCGAGTAGCTACGGCCCCGAAGCTGTTCTCTTTCTGGCTGACTCGACACAGGTCGGTGATGTCCGCTGACCGTACGGCGTCCCGTAACGCCGCAGCCACGACGTTGTACGGGTGTGGCGCCTTCTCCGCCGCCGCGTCCCAGACGGTGTGGACGCCGCCGCGATCGTCGATGGAGACGACGTTCCCCGCGCGCCGGATGAACTGCTTGCAGCACGAGCACTCGTGCTCGGTGGCCTTCTTGAAAATGGGGTTGGTGCCATCGGGGAACGCCATCAGGTAGCACTGGTACAGCGTGTCACCGTCCGCGTCGACGACGAAGACCTGGGGGGCCCTGGCGATGGACTGGAAGGACGTGGCAACGGTCTTCGCGAAGGACGAGAAGTGGTCGGTGGTCATAGATCCTCCGTCAGCGTAGTTAGATTGCGGGCGGACGCCGGTTTTCCTTCAAGGCTCGCGCGTAGATCCTCGCGGCTGCGGTAACTCCGACGCGACGGATCATGTCAGCCGTTTCTCGGTCATTCAGTGTCGTGCCAAGCGAGTGCGGCGATACCGAGCCGATCTTGTTCGCTGATTTTTTTCACATAGCCTCCATCAGCGCGGCGAGGTTGCGTGCGTACCGGAGCCGCGCACCGGCGTCAGCGGCAGCGTCGTTGACGGCGGCGACGGCAGCGTCGGCGGCTGCTTCGGCGTCTACGTCGGCGTCGGCTGCGGTGGCAGCGGCAGCAGCCGCGGCGTAGGTGGCGCGGGTCACACGGGCTGCGGTGCAAGCCGCAGCAGCCGCGATGCGCGTCGCGTCGCACGGGTTGGCAGCCCACACTCGGGCGGCGGTGATAGCCGCTTCAGCGACCGCTTGAGATGCGCCAGTCAAGTGCAGTACCGCCTCAGCGCAGTCCGCTGCCCAGCGCGCCAGCACGCGGCAGTCGCGCTCGGCACAAACTTGGGCCAGCAACCACAACTTGCCATCCAACGGAATTTCGGACTCAACGATCTGCGTCGGCGTGACGCCGCTGCCGACCAAGGTGCGGATGCGCCTCTCGGGGTAGCACAGCTTGCAAGCGATGATTTCTTCGGCGGTGATGATCACAAGCGGTCCTTTCCTCGCCCACCGGCGAGCATCCCGGAGATCTCGATCAGCACACGCCGGCCTTGCTCGTGCCACTTGGAGCCGCCGGTCGGTGTCCGTACGGTGCTCGCCAGCGACTTGCCAACAGCCGCTTGGATCTCGACGGGAAGCCGCGCAACGTAGACCCATGTGGCCCACGTGTCGACACGCGCGGCTTCGATGACGAGCGGGATCGCCGCGAACATGACGTCATCGCCGATCCGATGGCGCTGGCCGTTCACGCTGACGTGCGCGTTGGGGTCGGGTGTCCGCGCGCTCAGGGGGTCGTCCAGCACGTCCTGGACCGTCGGCAAGTGCTGCCGCGCGCGGTAGATCGACAGGAACGCAGATCCTCGCCCCGCACCGATCGACCCGACGACCAGGGCGCGCGCGACGTCCGTGACGGCTTCCAGCTGACCCTCAGGGAGCGCGGCCAGCACGTCGCAGCACGTCTCCCAGGCGCGCGGAGACGCGAACGGCTCGCCATCGCTGATCGATGCTTCTGGCGGCTCGAATTCGATCATGTCTGGTCGGGCTTCGAACAGGATCCCGACGCTGTCCATCAGCTGTGCGCGACGGGCCACCCACGTGTCGTGGTCAGGCAGGACGATCTGCGCTGCCAGATCGGCCTCGGGTCGGCCACAGAAGTAGGCAGCAACTTCCGCCACGCGTGGCACGCAGTAGACCAAGACGAGACGGTTGACGAGCGCCGCGGTGAGCTGAATCCCACCCGGTGCTTGATCAGGTGGGTTGGCGCACGCAACGATGCGCGTGTCCTGATGCAGCGGCGTCTCGCCGGCGACACGTTCTAGCGTCAGGCGTAAGGCTGGCCCCTGGACGCTCTGAGAGCACGTCAGGAACTCGTCCAGACTGAGCAGGCTGGGGTACGCTGCCGCGTTCGCCAGCGAGCCGAACAGCGTCAGCTGAACGCTGTCGTCCGACCGCACGACCGGGTAGCCCCCGACGTCGACGGCTTCGCGGTTGGACAAGATGCAGACCTCGAGCGGGTACTGATCCGGTTCGTAACCAAGCGACTTGCCGACCAGCCCCGTCACCGCACGCATGAGCGAGGTCTTGCCGACGCCAGGCGAGCCGATGACCAGCGCGACGCGGCCGGCGCGCGCGCAGGCAGCGACGGCGATGGCGGTTTCGTGCAGGGACAAGGTTTGGTCACGGACGCGCATGATTTTCTCGTTTGGGAAGTTGATTGGTAGACGTTCTCATGTGGGAAAGCAAGCAGGATCGGCCACGGGATCCTCACTCGCCGTCGCGCTGGGCATTGAACGCGCGGGGGTGGTCTTCACCGACAACCGACTCGCAGATGAGGCCACGTGCGCGAACGGGGCATGGTCGCGGGTTTGACTGGATCTGGTGCTGGCAACGGTCGGCGATCGGGCAGTCAGGGACCTTCGAACGCCGCACGCGTGCCAAGTGCTCCACGCCGATATAGACGTCGCACCTGCTCTCGGTCTTGCTCCAGCTAGCGCATCGTGTGCACGTAGACTGGACCATGACGTAGCCGTCGTACTCCTGCGGACATATGGTCTTCAAGCTCCGGCCTCCGTCCGCTGCCAGACCCACTCACGGGCGGCTTTCAGCTCGCGCTCCGCGTCGGTCAGCGCTACGAACGCGTCGAACGCAGCCTCCTCGGCGCTCACGTCATACGTGCAGGGCCCGCAGATCAACCGCCCGTGGCTCCACGCGCAGCGCATCCACGCTGGCCGGAAACTCACCGTCGGGACCTGGTACCAGCCGACGATCCGCACAAGGTCGCCGTCGTGACACCGATCAGTGTCTGGTACGCGTGCCTGCTCAGCGCGTAGCCGTGCGCTGTAGAAATCAGCGCGCAGGGCGGCTACACGCTCGACGAGTTGTCGAACGTCGGCGTTGTCCATGGTATCTCCCCCCTCGATGCGTTACCAGACGGGTCTGACGTGCCGTGGGTGTCACCACCCCGGATGGTCGTCTTCAGACCTTTGAGGCCAGCTGATCGGTCCGTCGTAGACGACGGTGACCGAATCCGAGTGCGGCCCAACCGAGCGGATCTCAACCACGGCTGCACCGTTTTCTTCCCGTCGGACGTCGATCACGCAACGCGTGACAGGCTGGCCGCCCTCGGCGTGCCAAACGACGTCGATCACGCGGTGGCCGTCGATGGCAGGCCGAGGAATCGTTACAGGTGCGCGCATGGTGGTATGACTCCCAAGGCAAAAATTTGACGTCGTGCCGACGGTTTACAGGGCTGCTCGGGCCGGCGAGGACACTCTATGCAGCGGGTTGTAAATCGGACGCCAAGGCGCGCCGCCGCTGACCCACGCCGCCACCTGACCCAGGTTGGGCCCACCAGGCGCGAGGTACGACGCAAGCTGCATGACCGCCGCGATCTCGTCCACGGTCGGCGTTCGGATCTCGCCGCGGTACGTGTCCGCACCCAGCGCGATGGCGTGACCGACGACGTCGTAACAGCCCGCCGTGATGGCGCCGTCCGCGTGCCGAAACGACCACGAGCGGTTTGGTGCGACGTCGTTTTTGAGGAGCCCCTCTTCGTCGACCCACAGATCAGCGGCGGCACCTCGCTGGTCGAGGATGACACGCTCGACGAGATCACAACCGATCAGGTGGTACAACGTGCTGAGCACGTTGTCGTGGGGGATCTCGACGGGGACAACTGGGCCTGCGCCGTTGAAATGCTGGACCACAGGGTTCCAGTCGACGACGGACATGAACATGACACCGCGGATGGATGGTCGATCGGTCACGGCTTGCACCTTTTTGATGATCAGGTTTGATGATCAGGTTTGAGGTCAGGGCATCATCTTGACGGCGTGTACGAACAGCGCCGCCAAGTCACTCAAGTTCTGGAAGAGGCTGGTCAGTGCATCGCGCGGCGTCGGCCCGGAGCCGACGATGAGCTTCGGCGCGTGAGCCAACCGTGCGACCACGGCAGAACCGTCGCGAACGAACTCGACGCGGTTGCCCTTGACGGTCAAGTGTGACCCGTCGAGCAACAAGCCGACCGGGAAGTCGAGCCATGCGTGGCGATCGGTCGACCCGAACGGGCTCGGATTGTGAAGCGCGTGGCGGCTCGGTGGGATGCCGCCGGCAGCCTGCACACGGGCGGCGTGAGGTGGTCGGCACCGGCCACGCGAACCTTGCAGACACGGTGCGCCGGGGTCGGCACCACAGAGCGGGCAACGAATGGCTGAAACGTTCACGGCTCCTCCTTCTGTTCCTTGTCGTGCCGCGTGGCGAGAATCACTGCACGGGCGACGCGGTACTCGTGCGCAGCGGAAACGCCGGCGCCGCGCCACGCACGACGGTCGAGGACACCAGCCCGCCACAGGCTTGCGAGGGTCACACGCTCGCCATTCGACCGGGCGCGATACCACCCTCGCGTCGTGTGCACGGCATGAAGTACCTCGAGTTGACGGGCGGTCACGGCGTCCCTTTGATGGCACGGTCGGTGGACGCGGACGGAGCGGCCTCAGTAGTCGGGTCGCCGCGATAGGGCTCGCCCGATCGAACCATCGGCCGGGACACGACCGAGACCAACGCGCGGCTCACGAGCATCCCGTTGGTGTTCTCCGTCGCGAGCGCGGTGTACAACTCCAGCACGCACTCCTCGGGCCTGCGCAACTCTTCGGCATTGAACAGCTCAGCTAGGTTGAACGTCCGACGGCTCACACCACGCTCGGTGTCAGCGCGGTTGAAAGCTTCCCGCTTGGTAACCAGATCGAGGTCGCGCACATCGGGGATTACTCCAGCAAAGATGGACGACTTGAGCGCCGGCGGCTTTTCTGAATTCTTCATCTGTTCTTCTCCGTTAGGCCGCAGTGATGGCACGATCGGTGACGACGATGCCTGTGGGAACTTCACCACGACGCCGTGCTAGCCTAATGACGAGCGTAGCGCCACGGTCGCGCAGCTCCGCCTCGACATGACGCGCGTGGTGACGCATGAGCCGCCCGGCCAGCGACGGCACAGGTCCACGGTGCTCACGATGTAGCTCGGTGAGGTACAACGTGTTGGGTGTCCCGTGCTTGGCTACGGCGTCGAGGATCGCCAGCGCCAGGCGCTGCACCGCGGCGGCGGTTTTGGTCACGACAACACCCGTCATCGCCGCGGCGGTACGACGGCACCGCCGACACGTGATCTCGTCGAAGTCCCTGGTGGACCTCTTGATCACGGCAGTGTCACCGATCGGCCGGGCTACGCGCGCGCCGCAGGGTGCAAGCCGGTGCATCGCCGATCGCCAATAATGAACCAGGTCTGCGGTCTTGGTCACGACAACACCAGCCCCTCTACGTCTGCGTCGTCGTCGACGTCTGCAACCACGAGACAGTTGTGGTACGACGAGAACTTCAGGTCGCGCACGTCAACGCCGGTGATCTCAACGGCCGCGACGCGGCGAAGCCGGTCGTGCTGCGGCTGACCGATGTAGACGGGCATGTCTGGAGACTCGTCTTTGAGAAGGCCGATCAACTCGGCAACGGTCAGCGTCTCGTGATCGCGCGGTCTGGGCATGGATCTACGGCCTCCCTTCCAAGGGGCACCAGTCGGGAAACTCGTGGTCCTTCGCCATCTCGCTGGGCCACTCCACGTAACCGACCACCAGCTTGCGCGGCTTGACCGCCGTACAGTAGTAGTCTTGTCCGAAGCCAGAGCCCGGCGTGTGTTGCGGATCCGAGATGTGCGGGCACTTGTGGCAGTTGGTCACGACCGCGAGCCGAACGGGCTTGATCTCAGACATGGACTAGTTGCTCCCGGCCGTCGCGGCCGCACGAGCGACCGCTGCAAGGCCTTCCAGGCTGTTGATGATGCTTGCGATGTCGAGGCGGGCGTCGGCTTCGTCGGTGCGCATGACGCCCTCGTGTGCCGTTGCACCGTCCCATACGACAGCCCAGCAGCCGCGAGCGCTCCGCGCGACGGCGCACTCCCAACCTCGAACCGTGGTTGCGATGTGCGTAAGCGCGGCGTACCGCCGGTCACCTGGGAGGGGCGGCATGTTCACGGCGCGCTCCCGTCATGCACGTGCGTGATCGGTCCCAGCCACTGCTCGGCTGTTGTGATGATCTCTTCGATCGCGGCTGCGGAGCCCCAACGCAGCAACGTGCACACAGGAAAGCCCACGCAGGCATCGATAACGACGACCGGAGCTTGAGACACGGCCCCGCAGCGAACGCTGACCACCAAGCCTTGCGCCCGTTGATCAGCCAGGGCGCTGTCGAGGGTATGCAGCGAATGCTCGCCGCGCAACGCAATCGGTCGTCGCCAGGCGGTTGACCTCCAGAGACCTGACGGACCCGCCACGTTGTAGCCTCGCAGCTGAAGCGAGCGGCGTGCCGCATAGACCTCGGCAACACGTCGCGTCGCGCAGCGCGTGACTTCTCGGAGACCGTCACCGGTGACCGTCACTACGTTGGCTTCGAGCTGCACGTTCATAGGGCCTCCTTCCGCTGCGGCGGCCGCGTACCACCGACACCAGGCAACGTCGCCCGGCGGCGCCGGGGGTAGAACGTCCGCAGGACATGGCCGTCAGCGGCCACGAGACGGACCACGCGCTGGAGCGCGCGAGAGACGGCGTCGCACTGGGCGATCAACCGCGCGTGCGTGGGCACGTGCCCCGTCAACCACAGGACCGTGGCACCCGTGCTCAGCCGGATGTCGCCCGCAGTAACTTCGGCACGCGCCGGGTCGACGACGACGGACCGCACGTCGGTATCCGGCTCGCTTTCGAGGCCATCAAAGTAGCTCACAGGCCACCACCCGACTTGATCTCGCGCGCCAGGCGGTCACGCTGGTACTGCGACGGGATCGGCTCGATCCGTCCCCGGAACGTCGGTTCGGTTAGTCCATACAAGGTGATCAGCGAGCACGTACGGAAGCCGCAGGAACAGATCAGCGTCTGCCGCCGCGTGATGACACGAGCTTTCGGCTGGGTCTCGGCTGCGGTCGCCCTGGCTTCGCAGAACGTATCAGCGCGTTCCCAGGTTCCATGCGCGGCACACCAAACGGTGTCCTCGCTGGTCTCTTCGGCACCGACGCGCTCGCAGTGATCATCCTCGGTTTCGAGGGTCAGGTACTGGTCGCCGCCGCTCACAGCGTCGACTCCGGGTAGGACTGCTGCGCGAAGGCCAGGCGCAGGATCTGACGGATCACCATCGGCGGGATCACGTAGCCCCATGTCGCGGCGACAGCACAAGCGACGATGACCGCCGCTTCCGTCGGCTCGCTTTTGGCCGAGCCAGGGGTCAGGTCGAGGGTGCGCACCGTACACACGGCGCAGTCACACACGTTAGGTTGCGAGGTCATGGTGCGAATCTCCTGAGACGGGGGTTGCGGTGGCCCGTACAGCTGACCGCGCTAGAGCGCGGGGGCGAAGATCACGATTCCGTGGCCATCGTGCATCGTCCTGGTCGCGAGCCAGGAGACGGGCGGTCCCGCGATGCTTTAGCGATACACGGCAGTAACGAACCCCCCGCCAGCCAACCACACGGCCGATCCACAACGCTCGGCGTGTGCACGGACATTGACTGTGCCGACGACGTCCACGACGAACACGTCACCGGCGGAGAAGTGAGCGCCGGTCGCCGAAGTGAAGGCGCCGGTTGTAGTAACACGGTCACCGACTTGGAGAGCGCGCACGAAATCGCGCGCCCGACGGTCAGCCGCGAAGTCATGGATGTTCGACATCAGTCCATCTCCAGCATCGCGCCGCGAAGCGACGTCCCGTCACAGAGCGGCTCAACCAACGCCATGGCCTCGGCGAGGCGCCGGCGGACCTGTGCCACGTGCGTCTCGCCGAGGATCACCGCGTACTGGCTCGCCCGCTCGGCCACGGCACGGAGTCGGACGAGCAACGTACCCGCGGCGCGCGGTCCGACGTCAGCACGGTTGGCGTCCGCCGCGACCTTGCGCTGGCGCTCGAGGTCTGCCAGGACATCGTCGGCCTCCTGCGTGAGGCCGCGCGCGAGGCCCGCGCGGAGCTGCGCGCTCGTGGCGACGGGCAACGCGGGCAAGAGCCAGTTGACTCCCCACACCTCCGAGACCGCGGTGCACAGGGCTTCGGCTTGGGCCACGTGGCCCGCGCGGACGTACCACGCTTGCGCGAGCCGCACCGCGTACCACCGGCCCCGCAAGATCCCGGCCAGCCAGGCCGTGACGTCAGCGGCCGCATAGACGTCGCCGGCCGCGAGGCGTTCGTACTCGGCGGTCACCTCGGTGACGAGCACTTGCTCGCCGTCGAGCGCCAGACGACCGTTGACCAACTCGGCCGTGAGTGCGATCCGACCGAGGGCTTCACCGACGTCGCCCTGGTAGTTGGCACGACCTACGATCCAGCGTGCCGAGACGCCCCGGGCCTTGTCGGCACGGGTCAGGTCGCGGGCCACGCGCGGGATCAAGCCCTCCCGCGACAGCTTGCCGATCGCGGCGCCCGCGTGCGCCTGCGGCGATTTGGCCTTGGGTGCCCAGTCGGCGGGACAACCCGCGGCGGCCAGCGCCGCGACGAGCGTGGCGCGGGTGGCCTCGCCGCGGCCGTCCCAGCCGAGGAGCGCACCCTGGCCGTCAGCGCGCGCGCCGGCCACTAGCTGGCCGTCGGTCAACGCAGCCGCCATTTGCTCGGACTCACGCATGGTGGCCGTCGCCTCGGCAGCCGCGGGTACGACACGAGACGGCAGCCCAGCCGCGCGGCGCGCGGCGGAAGCCGCGGCGAGCCCTGCGACGCCTTGCACGCGCGGGGTGGCCGCCGCACTCGGGGCCTCACCTGCAACTTCGGTGGAGGGCGCGGGCGATGGGGGCGTGGCCAGAGCGGCAACCGGAGCCGGAGCCGTAACCGCGGTCGGAGCGAACCGCGGATCGGCGGCTGCCAGCGCGGTCACGGCGCGCGTCAGGCTTGGGGTGTCACCCACGACGGCCCCGCCGTCGGTCTGGTAGTGGTCCTGGAGCCACGTGCGCAGCTCCGGCAGCGTCCGCGCCGGGATCACCCACACGCGCATCCCACCGTCCCAGCGCGCGCCGGTGGCACGCTTGAGCCACTCCCGTGCCTCCCGCCCCCGCTGGCCGTACAGATACGGCGCGGTGAGCGCCAGCCGGCCGTCGGGCAACGCCCGGATCTGGACAGCCGGGGCGTCAGCCGGCTCGGTCTCTTGGGCTACTTGAACAGGGTCCACGACCGGAACCGGCTGACGGGCCGCCGGGCTGGGCGCGGGGGTCGGCGCGGGCGGCACCGTGGTCGACGCCGCCTTACCCGGGACAGGCTTCGTGGGGGTGTCGTACAGTTCGATCTCGATCTCGTCGGCCATGGTCCGTGTCCTTGCCGCCGGGGGTTGGATTGCCCGGCTGAAATCCAGTCTAGATCGCGGCAGGGTCCAGCGCACGTCAAGAGTGCGATTTATTTTATAAGTATCCGATTTTTATTCGAAATTCCGACCTGTGTCCCGCTCCGTTTTACGGCCGTGCCGGAACATTGACCGTGTAACTTATCGATTTTATTGCGAATTCACCGTAACTTTCGCAGTAAGTTACCGTAATTATTGGGACAGCATCCGAGTCAGATCCGAGTCGGATCCGAGCCGGAACCGGGCGGCGTCCGGGTCGGATCCGAACCCGGCCCCGGCCGCCAGACCCGGATCCGGGCTGGACCCAGGGGATCGGATCCCCGATCCGAACATGCTTGCCGCGCGGCGCGGTACGAGGGAAGCTCGGAACCTCAACGTGCCACGCCCACGTCAAAAAATTGCCAAGAGCACCCGGAAAAACGGGTCGCGGATCTACTCGGTGGCCGTTGACGCCGAGATGGAAACGATGCTGGAGCACGACCGCGCGGCGCTGTCACAGACGCTGGGGCAACAAATATCGACGAGCCAGTACCTGCGGATCGCGCTCACGGAGCGACTGGCGCGCGCGCAGGGCGGCCAATCAACGCTCGGTGGCTCAGGCTGGGAAGCCGGCTACAAAGACGGGTTCCGCAAGGGACTCGAGGATTTTTACACCAAGGTTCGATCGTTCGCAGCCAACACGGTCGTGCCGCCCGCCGACGTCGACGCCGAGGGCTAACCCTATTCGTCGCCCATGGGCAACGTGTCGGGTGCCGCCGGCTGGCCGCGCTCTGGCGTGGCCGCGTCGTCGTCAACGACGCTGAACAACAGCGCCGCCTGAAACGCCGTGACGCCGAGCTTGCTCGCCGCGCTACGTGGCTGCAAGTGAATGAATACACCAGGGTTCTTGCGGCGGAAGACACCGCGTGCACCCCGACGGATCGCGCCGATCAGATGGCAATGAGAAGGCTCGACGCCCGGTGGCGCATAGCTTTGCCACAGCGTGACCACAGCATGTGCTGCCGCGGTGTAGTGCGGCGTGACGGCCGAAAACGTCGCGACATCGACGCCGCTGTACTTGACGGCCTCGATCGCAGCTTGGACGCTGTCGAGCGCGTCGACCGCGGAGGACCGCAGCGCGACTTCGACGGCGGGCAACCGCGCGTGACGTCCAGGTTCATACCTGTGCAACGCCATGTCGTAACTCAACCGGCGGATCGCTGCGCCCGACAAGTATGAATGGGCGATGACCCTGTCGCGTCGCTGGTCGATGACTTCGATGACGAGATCTCCCATCCGCGCCGTCACCGGTGATTCGTCGTCGGCAGCGACAACGTGATCGTGAAGCACGCGCATGACCCGACCACCACGAACATGGGTCTTACCCAACCCCGGCGTGGTGCTCAAGATCATGGCGGTGGTGTCTACTTGACCCGCGCAGCGGCCGTGATGGCGGCGGGGTCAGCGACAGCGATCAAGATGGCGAGAGCTTCGAGGTATCGGTCCTGGCTGACCGCCGTGTTGAGCAGCGCACCGATGCTTGATAGCTGATGCTCGCGCAGCCCTTGTAGCGCACCGACGATCGCCGAGACCGCCGGGTGAAACTTGGGCCAGCGCTGTGACTCCCAGCGGTAGACGCTGCTTTGACCGACGCCAAGGACAGCAGCGAACGCAGGCACAGTCAAACCCAGCGCGGCGCGTGTCCGCGTGATCGCCGCGCCTGAAACGCGCGCGGGCTTGCGAGTCAACGCCACCGGTGTCACTTGCGCTTGGTCCTTGGCTTGCTCGGCTCCGTGTCCAGGTCTTCGCCGTCGCCCGGGGCAGTAACTGGCGGCGCCGGCGACACGTCAGGCACAGCCGCCGCTGCGGACGCGACCTCAGGCCACGCGTCGAAGCCGCTGTCAGTCGACGCGCCATCGGGAAGCACGCCCATGCCTTCCAGGTGCCGAAAGCACAGGACGTTGACGGCCTCGAGCGCTGCCTGACCCGCAAACTCGAGCCCAGTGTCGGGCGTGTCTACGCCGCGGCGTCGATGGATCTCAACGATCTCGCGGGTCGTATCGTTCGGGTCTGGGCGGATCACGAAGCGCGCGCCGGCGACGTAACCGGCGATCGCCGTGAGGGCGTCTTCGAGATGCTTGTCTGGTTCGGTAGTCATCGTGGTGGCCAATCCCAGTAGCAGAAGGAGGGGCTCATCGGCGATTCGAGCCCGTTGACGTGGGGTACAACGCCCACACGCAGGTCGTCGAGTGCGATGTGGTCGACGAAGCCAACCCGCCCCGACGCAGCGGTAAAGACAACGACGCTGACACAGTCGTTCGCGTCGCCTATGACCGCGGTTACGATGGCGGGGAATCCGTCGCTGGGACAGCCCGGGCCATGTACACGTACGATCCGACCAACGGACACAGGTTGTGTGGCGCCAGCTCGAGCAGGCTGCGCCGCCGGGGTCGCCAGACGGTCGTTGACATGCCGAGTGACCGCGTCATGGAACCCGGAAACAAGCGGCCCAGGCCCGCGTTCCCAGCGCGACCGCGTGCACGCTTCGCTGCACGCAAAGACGACGAACGACCCGCCGCTGGCGTCATCGCGCGTCGCCAAGAAGAACCAGTTCACGGGGGCCACGTGCGTCAACGGGCGTTGGCCAATGCAGCCACACGCATCGCACGACACGGACTCGTGTTGGGTGGTGGGCATGAGATAGATGGGAGCCGACCGCTTTGCGTGAACCGTGGGGGGTTACGGCCACACCTCGACCGTGTTGCTGCGACGCTCGACGGGCTTGAAGTGGCTGCTAAACAAGAGGTCGGCTCCCAAACGAGAACGTACCACGATGGGGTGACAGTCAGGGGGCCGTGATAGAAAATCAACCATGGCAACGGTTCCCGACGTGTCGATCATCATGACGACCCTCCCCGAGCGCACCGTGTTTCGACGGCTGGCCGTTGAATGCCTCGTGAACCAAGCGAAGACGCCACGATACGAGCTGATCGTCGCGCTCGAGCAGGGCAGCAACATCGGCCTCGGTGCCGCCGCGCGGCTCGCTCGACACAACGTCGCGGTCAAGATGGTCTACGGTGCCTGGAAGACGCTGACCGACAAGCAAAATGAAGCGGTCGCTGCCAGCGCAGCTCCGTGGTTCATCTTGTGGGCCGATGACGACTGGTCCGCGGAGGACCGCTTGGCCGCGTGCTGGCAGGCGGCCAAGAAGGGCGTCGACATCGTCGGCGCCGACGTCGTGCACTACCACGAGCTGATCGGTGAACATCGCCGCCTTGTACGTCGGACGTCGGAAACGCCAGTCGTGGACGGCATCGGCATGATCCGCCGCGTGGTGTGGGACGCATGGCCGTTCCGTGCAACAAAATCGATCCACCCACGCGCACACCAGATGTCGAACGTCATGGACTGGGCCGCGAAACGAGCCGCCAGCGGCGCCGTCGTCGCACGCGCGAAGTTCCAGCACGTGGCAATGATCCACGCAGGAAACACCATGATGCCGACCCGGCCGTTTCGCGTCGACGAGGTCACCGGCGAGGTCTGGGACGGACCGGAGTACACAGTGGTTCCGGGCGGGCGGAATGCCACCGCGAAGCTCATGACCGACAAGGTCTTGCAGTATTACGAGTCGGCTGCGGGCGTGTCACCGCCAGTTTCCGAGGCAGACGTCGGCCGTTGACCTGAACCCGTCGTCGGTGAGCACCGCCAAGGTCGTCAGGGGTCCGTGATAGAAGACCCCCATGATCAAACCATTCGACATCACCGGCCTCGACACCGTCACGCCCACGAAGATCACGTGGCTCTGGCGTAACCGAATCCCCCTCGGTCAAGTTTCGATCCTGACCGGCGGTCCTGAGAGGATGATCATGGCCATGGCCATCGCGGCTGACGTAACGACTGGACTGCGAAAGGTCGTTGACAGCAGTGACCTATTCGATGCTGCAGACGTCCTCCACATCGGCGGCACGCTGCTTGGCGACATTCGAGCATATGCTGATGCGGCAGGCGGGGATCCATCACGGATCTTCAACTTGAAGGTTGGTCTGGGCGATGTTGTCGAAGGCTTCCGTGAGCAAGCCAAAGCGCAAGTGCGTCGCGTTAGGCTTCTCATCGTTGAATCAGTAGGCAACCAAAATGCCCTTGACAATTGCCTCCCAGAGTTACAATCCTGGGCGCGCGACTCAGGCGCTGCGATACTTGTCTTGACAGGTATCACGTCGGCTTCGGATGCAAACAACGTCGACCGATACGGCATCGCGCAATCCATCATGATAACCAAGCACTGGACGGACAACCACGCCCAGTCAGAGTCGATCCGGTTAGGGCTCGGCCGCCTCGCCGTCGGGATGCGGCCGGGGGACAAGGACTACAAGTTGGCTGTCAGCGCCAACGGTTTCATGTGCATCTCGCCCGAAAAGTGAAACGCCATGCAGCTGGTGCTACATGGCGTCTCGGTTGGGGCTCGCTCGACCTGAGTCAAGCCCACCCCGACGGCGCTGATCAGGTCCCGCGCAGTGAGATGCGCAGGATGCAGTCGCCCGCCACGGCCGCCGCGGTGACGGACAGCGTCGGGCGACCCGACCCGTCGACGTTGGCGTCGACTTCGCACAGCGGCCCGCCAGCGGCACCGCTGACCGGCTGCAGATCGACCTTGGCGCGGGGCATCAGCGACGACCCCGCTTGCACGGCGCCGTTGGCGATGAGCAGGTCACGGGCCTGCGCCTGCGTCCAGCCGCCTGCCGGGCGGTTCCCGAGCCCGTCGAGGCCCGCGCGGGCGACCTGGCGGAGTCGCGGCGCGACGGCGCGACCGAAGGTCGCGTTGGCTGCGTCGGTCACCAGGTCGGGGGTGGCCCCGCCGGCGGCCGGGATGGTCAACGTGGTCCCGAGGGTGGCCACGTTGTTGAGGAGGTAGACGATCTCGTCCGCGGTGACGTTCACGAGGGTAGCGGTCAGGGCCATGGGTCGTTCTCCGGGTGGGCCGGCCAGCGCCGGCGGTTTCGCCTACGGTAGCAGATCGGTCACGCGATCTCCACAGGGGTCAATCGCCGATGGCACCCCGGATGGCGCTGCGCAGCTGCTCGTCAAGCTCGTCGGACCCGATCGGCCCGACGCCATGGTCGCGAACCCGCTCGAGAATGGCGATGGCCTCTTCCGGGGTCCGCTTCTCCGCGATGTTGGCGATGAGACGAACCGTGACGGACGCGGCTTTGACAGCGGCCAGCAGCGCCGGATCGTGCGTCGACTTGTCGATGGCGTCGAGCCCAACAGCGACGGCCTCAAGGATAGCTGACACGGACATCACGCGGCCTCCACGTAAGGGGTTCGAGCGGCAGACAGCAGGTCGACGATGGCCGCAGGCAACTCGGGCATCGCCGCCGGCGTCCCGAGCGCTTGCCGCATGGCCGTGTAGGTCTTGACGACGTCGTTGAGCATCGCCTTTGCTTGCTCCCAGGTCGGTTTGTCGTTGCCCGCCGCTACGAGCACGGCGCGCACGTAGAGATCCTTGGCGGCGATGAATGCGTTCACGGAGGAGATCTTGGGTGTCGCATCGAAGTCGGCGGCCGCCTTGCGGACCGACTGTGACAGCTCGTAGGCACCGACCTGCGCAGCCTTCGCCGCAGCAACGGCGCTGTCGATCACCTGCTGCCGCTGGGCCATGACAAGATCACGCGCCTGCTTCGCGATGTCATCGAGCGTCTGTGCAGCGACGCTGTGGGCACGCAGCGTTGACCCACCGCCGACGGCCGGGGACGACACGCACGCCGGGGTCGTGGTGGACAACAAGCCGACGACCAAACACAGAAGTAATTTCATGATGTTGTCTCCCGATCTACTAACGTTGGACTGAAATGACACGAGGGTGTCAGGTCACACGGTCACCCAGCGTGCCCGTACGACGATGCACTTGGACGACCAACGACCGCCGAAGTTGACCGAGGCCTCGCGGCCATGCCGCGGGGAACAATCGACGACCAGGATGTCTTCGCGACGGTCTTCACCCTTGTCCAAGACGTTGTCACCGTCGGTGTCAACCCACCACCGTAGCGCAGGCCGAACGATGACACCGACGTGGGCATCGTCGATCAACAAGTCGCCTGGCAGCGCCTCCGCTTCGGTCGCGCGCGTGAAGAACTTCCGCGGGCCGTTCGCGTCGTCGACGATCGATTTGCAGTTGAGCCACGCGCCGTTCGTGCCGGTGTACCCCGGCTGGTAGCGGTCGACGCCCAAGCAGTAGAGCGCGAAGCCGATGCAGTCAGCGACCGGCGTCCGGTCGCCGTACGCCCAGGCGAAACAGTGCGGCTCGCCATAGATGCCGTACGCCCGCGTCGGGTCATCACCGCCGTTCGGGTACGGGAGCCGGTAGTGCGGCGGACGATTGCCTGCGTCTGCCGGCGCGCCACGGGGCGCTCGCGGGACAGCGATGATGCCAAACAGCGCACGCTCGACGATCTCCTTGCGAGAGAGCTTGACCGTCGTGCCTCGTGTCGGCTTCTCCGCGCGCTCGCCGCCTTGATCCGGCGGCAGCTGGGGTGTCACGATGGCCTCGACGCTGGCGGCGTCAGCGGTTGGACTTCCAAAGTCGCGGCGCGTTGACCGCCGCTATCTTTGGGCCAGATCAAGCGCCGCACCCAGGTGTAACCACCGACGGCAGCCAGCCCGATCTCGAGCGCCGTCAAGAACATCTTGAAGTCCACAGGAGCGCCGCTGCCGAGTGACGTCACGAGACCACCCAGGAAGCTCAAGACCATGACCAGCACGGCGCCGCCGCGGTCGCCGCGGAGCCACGCGATCTTGTCACGGGCCGTTGCGGCAGCAGCCATCAAGAGCGACAGCGCAGCTGCGGCGATGAGCCGCGCGTCGCCCTCACGAAGGGCCATCACCAGGTCGATCAAAGGATCGCCGCTGGCGGACAGCAAAAACGGCAACAGGACCAAGACCAGGATCGGGAGGATCGGCATTCCAAGATGGTAACGCTGATCGGGTGACCGATCCAATACGTTTTCAGCGCCGAGAACGTCGGCGTCGCTTCGTGCCAGCAAACGACCCACGAACGGCGGCACGTCGCAACCGGCTCTGAGACTCGATGCCGTACCGACCATCCCAATTGATCACTGCATCACCCTCAGGAAGCCGCGCGATGTACCACCGGCCACAGTCGATGACCTTCGTCCCACGAGGGATATGGTCGATGAAAACGTTGGCACTCGGACGACGCCGGCAGCGGGGCGAGTTGGTCATCCTCCGATGGTATCACAGGGAGGACGCCAAGCGCTACGAGCGGACGCCCCGACGGATGTTTTCGGCCGCTTCAGCATCCGTGATCACAGGACACGGAACGGTCACACCCGTCTCGCGTTTGCGGCGCCGTTTCGGGGCGTCGGAATCGGTGTGACGCGCCGCCTTCGACGAAGATTCCAAAAACCAAGGGCGTGCGCGCCGCCGCGCCTCACGTACTTCATCCGCCGCGCCGCGTGTGGCCGTATCCAAACGCGCCCGGTAAACTTCCAGCGCGTTTTCTTTCGCCGCGACCAGGTCACGTATGGCTTGATCAGTCAAGTCAGCGGCGCCGTCGACGAAACCCGAAGCAGCTCGGCTGATGTCGTCTACGCGCCGGCGCAGCTTCAAGAAGGCATCGCGAATCGCCTGACCGTCGTCCAAGTACACCTTCTTGAAGTCGCGGCGCAGTGCCTTGAGCCGGCGGTCTAACGTCGCGCGATCGGTGATTTGATCACGCGGCCCCGCCAGCCGGCGGCGTTGCCCATGAGCGCGGTGGGTGCGAGCACGCGCCGTGACACCGACGGCGAGGATGACTGCGCCTGCGACCGCTGCGGCTACGATGATTTTGCTTTGGTGGGTCACTGGTCACCTATTTCACGCGGACCCTCAGGTCATCGCTAGTGAGAGTTTCCATACCCGCCGTTCTTGCCAGGAACGCATCGAAGAGGCGTCGCGACTCTTGCTGAACCCGCGCAAGGTCATCCGCCGAAAGCGCTGGCGGGTCGGACACCTTCGACACAGCCTTGACTGTCACTTGCCTGAGCCGTGCGCGGCAAGCGCGACGAGGCCGAAGCCGATGATGAATCCGAGGAGCGCCAACAGGGCGGTCATACGTCATCGTACCTGAACCGGCGGCCTCGTCACAAGACGGGCGTGCCGCGCCGACGCCGGTAAACAGCGGCGGCAACAACGGCGGCGGCTGTCACGACTGCGCCACCAACGGCGACTTTGCCCGCCGTCGTCATATCAAGGCCGCCGCCACTGCCTGCACGCGGGGCGTCGCCGCAGGCCGGCAGCGTCGACCAGTCAGGCCGGGGTGCTTGCATTGCCGCAACGCCACGAGCGATCAGGCGTTGGCCCAGCTCGCTGTTGGGGTCGACGTCCTTCATCGTCCGGTACGTGATCGTCCGCCACGGGTCGACACCAGGGAGCGGACCGACCCAATACTGACGGCTCCGCGTGGCGTGGCTTCGCACAGAACCGACCGGGTCGTTGAGGTGCTCCGGGCCCATCTGATCGTCGCCGCCCTTGTTGAAGTCGGCGGGGATTTCGCCATCAAGGACGGCCTTGACGATCATCAAATTTGACAGCGTCGGATCTCGTGTGGTCGCGGCCCAGCGCCCGTACGGTGCGGACTGAATGTTGACGGCGCCAGACGAGTCCCGACCGTGGATCGGCCCATAGAAACCACGGTTTGGGTGACCGGGCGGCTGGCGGTACAACAGGAGCTTGAGGACATCCCCCGTCTTCTCAACGTAGTTGACTCGGTTGAGGGCGTCTTGGATCACCGCCACGCGCTCGCCAACGGACTTGGTACCGACCTCGGTCGTGACGTACCGAGCCAGCGTGTAGGCCGTCAGGCTGATCGGGACACCGAGCTTCTTGCTGGCATCGTCGGCGAGTCGTTGGGGGTCCGCAGGCACGTTGCCACGTGCGTCAACACGGTACCCTGACGCCACGGTGGTGTTCGGGATCAACCCGAACCGCGGGATCCAGGACGGCATACAGGTCACCGGCTCGAAGAGAACGGACACGGGCGGCAACGGCATGGGCCGCAGTGTATCACCGGGCCTCACCCTGGTGGATCGCGTACGCGATCTGCGATACCCTCTGGTCATGCCCTTCAACAACCTGGGGTTCGGTCAGGCCGGTGATACGGCCGCTCCGCTCAACCAATTCGTCAGCGGGCCACACCTCGCGGGGCCACTTGACTGGTTGTCCTCGGTGACCCAATCCAGCCCGACGCAAGCAGGGCCTGCGATGTCGATGAGCACACCTACGGGTGACGACCCGTGGGCGGCTTCGGCGGCGGGGTCAACGACCCAGCAGTCGATGGGCGTCGCACAGTACGGGTCGATCTGGGCATCGAAAAACTGCCCGGCGTGCGACGCGACGATCCGCGAGATGCAAGCGCTGGTGAACCGCTGCGCAGGCGCTTTCGGGCTGCCCGTTCAGATCCAAGTCGACGGAAAAGTCGGCGCGGGCACGGTCTCCGCCTTCCAGTCGGTCGCCCGCGCGGCTGTGAGCCGAGGCATCCCGTCGGGCAACCTGCTCGTCGCCTACTCGACGCCTGAGCTGATCGCCAAGAACGCGGACAAGGCACGCAACCTGCTGAAGGCGATCGCCGACAAGGCGGGCGGCCCTATCGTGGCAACGAACCCACCGACAATCCCGCCAGCGACGGGTGTGCCGAGCTACCCGACGTCGACCCAGCCAGTTCCATCGCCGGCCGGTCAGCTGCCGTTGCCACCGCTGCCCACGACGTCCGCATCCACGGCCTTCAAAGGTAAGCTACCATACGTCATCGGTGGCGCCGTGCTGCTTGCCGGCGTCGCTGCTGCGGTGCTGATCCTCCGTGCGCCGACCTCGATGGGAGACTGAACATGCGCCGTCCACCGCCGCTCGCGCCACACGCAACGCCACGGCCCAACGCAGCGTCATGCTGCCTACGGCCGCGGCCGCAACCAGCGCCACGACCATTGCCCCCGCGGCGCCCCAGCCGCTGACCAGCCACACGGAGAAAAGACATGGCCGCCAAGTGCAAGCGCACCACCATCAAGTTCAAGACCAAGCGCGGGAAGACCGTCTCGTTCACCGGCAAGACCGGTAGCGATTGTCCGCCGCGCAAGAAGCCATCCACGGCGCACCTGAAGGCGTGGAAGGCCGTCATGAAAGCCGAGGCCCCCAAGTGCCGTCGGAAGACCAAGAACGTCGCGGCATTCCGTCGGTGCGTTGGCAACGCGCTGAAGTCGGCCACGCCCCGCTAAGCTGCGGTAAGCTGTGCCCGTGGAGCCGCTGACTGGACTGATCGTCTACGGACCGCTAGGGCTGTGGGCCCTGGCGGCAACCGGCGCCGTCGTCCACCTGTACCGTGACCATGGGCGTGTCCGCGACCTCCATACGACGGGCCTGGCCGAGCTGAACGACGCGTTCGCCGACAAGCTCGAGGCGCTCAGCAAAGAGGCTTCCGAAAAGGCCAACGCGGCGGCCACCGCGTTCGCGGCGCAGGTACAAGCCATGAGCGCGGCGCACGCACAGGCGCTCCGCGAGCAAGCCGATCGATACGACCGTCAGATGACCGAGATGCAAAACCGGACGTTCCAGACGGTCGTCGCGCTCTCAGACAAGATGTCGGCGCTGGCCGATGCGATCACGCGTAACCGGACCCCGCGGTGAGCCTGGTGTCGCTGCCCAAGTCCCTCGAAGATGCCCTCCGTGAGCTGGAGCGGCTCGGGGCGGAGGCATCCAGCAAAATCGACGAAGCGACGCAGATCGTCGATCACAGCGCAGACGACGTCCTCGACGACTGCTGGGACGACCCATCAGTGGTCCGACATGTCGCTGATCTGAAGCGAACGTCCGCGCGCGCCAAGGCGGAGAGCCAGCCGCCGCTCAACGTCAGCACGCGCGCGCCGCTTGCGATCGGGACGCCGCCCACCGGGTCTGCCGGGCCAACGCTGGGCCCCGGTTCGCGCCCCCGCGGTTCGTACCGGCCACCGAAGCGGCCCCCGACGAAGAGCTAGCCCCAGGGGCTCGGCGCCGGCCGGTTGTGCGCCCACGCTGTGTAAAACAGGCGCTGCGTCTCAACCTCCGTCGCGGCGCCGTCGATCCGCGCCACCGGGCCGCGGTACAACGTCGCGGCGATCACTGTTGGCGTGGCATGGACGCCGTGCTTGTCCATGAACGCGATCTCATCCGGGACCTCCGTCGCCGCGTTGAGACGGACAACGGGAAGACCACGAGCAACCCACGGCGCGGCCATCTTGACGAAGATCGGATGGTACTCTTCACAGGCGCCGCAGCCTTCCTGTTCGATCAGGACGACAACGACCGGCGCGCCGCGCGGGATCTCGGTGGTGAAGACGTTGGTTGGGTTCATGGACGGGCCTGAACTCAACGCTAGCATGACACCCTGTCAGGCCACGCGCTCGGTGTACTCCGCGTCGATGACATCGCGCTCGTCGATACCAGCCGGCAGCAGTGCACGACGCGACGACGGTTCCTGGACCGTATCGAATCCGCCGCCTTGATAGTAGCGGTAGACGGCGAAGCCCAAGAGTCCGACGACGCCAACCGCCGCCAGCGTCCCGAAGAAGCCGATCTTGCCACCCGGGAACTGCGCAAAGAAGTCTGGGTTGAGCCGCGAGCAATCACGCGCGCAGAGCGTCGTGTCTTTCCCGCCGGCCGTGCAGCTGGTGTAACAAGACGCGCGACGCTCGAGGGTGAGCTTGTGCTGCTCCGCCTGGATCGCCACCTGTTTGGTCGTCTCGACCTTGCCAGGGATGTCCATCAAGACCTCGGCGATCTTGAGGATGATGACGGCAGCGACGATGACGATGATGCCCTGAATGATGAGCGGGATCGCCGCGGCGACCACAGGCGCGACGCCGAGCCCTTGGCTCGCCGCCACCCCCGCCTTGACGACCTCGGATACGAGCTTCGCATCCGACGGCAAGACCTCTTGTCGCCACTCGACTTGCTGCGGGTTGACGAAGTAGTCGCCTAGCTGATTCGGTTGCCAACCACGAAGGCGGCCGCCCTCACAGTCAACGTTGGCCGCTTCTTCCCCCGGGGTCACGCGGCCCGACGGGTCTTTGTAGGCGACGTAGATCGGCGCGGCGACGCTTGGCGCGCTCCCGCCGTTGGCCCTGATGATGCCTGCCACGCTCGCCTGGTACGCGTACGCGGCCTTGACCTGGAGGTTGTAGGCCTTGATATCGCTGCACGTGGCTGCGCCGCTGACGATCAACGCGCTCAACGCTGTCCGTGCCGCGTTGGTTGCCCGGAACGTCGTCTCGACGTTCGCCATCATGCGCTGGACGTTCGCAGCCATCTCGGGGGTCAACGTCATGCCCCCTATCCTACAGCCGTCGCGTGGTTGCTACCAGCGGCTACGCGGGTCTGCGGGTCGAAGACCTGTCTGTGGCCCTGCCCGCAGCTCATCGGGGTCAAACGCATCCGAGGCGTCGTCGTCCGCGACCGTGTCAGGGTCTGGCGGCGGAAGCAACGCGAGGGCGCGTGCGCGAATTTGAGCAAGACGGCGCTGGCGGTCCAAGGTCGGCGGCATCAAGACTCCGGCGGTGAGATCTTGTGCGTGAGGATGACCGCGACCGCGCCAATTGTGAAGACCCCAAACGACGCGACGATGGCCGGGATCAGCCAAGCCGATGTCTTGACGGGCTGCGTCGGCCAGGTACCGTCGGGCAGCGGCGCGCCTGGCGGTAGACGGCTCTGGGCCGCGTCCAGCTCAGCTTTTGCCAGCGCCGCCGCGACGGCGCCGACGGTCGCGTCAGCCTCCGACAGGTAGAGATCTCGCTCTGCCGGGTTGATCGACGGTGCGCGGGCCAGGACCAGCCCCCGGAGAACGGCCGCCAAGCTATCTGCGGCACGCAGCTGCGCGGGCAGCAAACGCTGACGCCGGATGATGGCTTGGATGGCCTGCATGGCCATGACGCGTGTGCGGACGGGTGCTGCACCAACCGGGCCGCCCACCGCCCACTGCCAGAGGGGGATCCACGCCATCGCGTCAAGAGAAGCGTCGCGGGATTGGTAGACGACGTGCGCAGCTGCGTAAACGACCTCGGCTTCTCGGTTGCCGAGCTGACTACCCGCCGCGTTGTTCAGCACCGCCATGACGGCGGGACCGACGAGGGGAACCACAGCCGCTTGCCCAAACGACTTGATGGCTCCCCACTCCGAGATGTTCCGCAAGATCGCGACGCGGGTGTCAAGGTCACGGGCCTCGCCACGACAAGCGAACGGGAACCGATCGGTCAGGTCGGGGTGCTGGTAGTGCAGTACAACCAGCTGGGCGGCAGCCGCGACCTGTTCCGACGTCGCCACAAGCATCGCCGCGCGAGCCCACGCCGTCTGTACACCACGGGCCGCGGAGGCATACCGGTCGATCGCGATGCAACGCGTGCGGGCCGCGACCGGGTCGTACTGGGTCATGACCGTCAGCGTATCATAGCGCCATGTTAGTGTTGTAGCCATGAACCAGGCGCGATCGATGGATGAACTGATGCAGCAGGTGAACGTCAGCAAGCTCGTCGATTACTACTGGTTGGCGCGGACCGCGCTTGCAGGAAAGCGCGACGACCGTGGTGCGTCGATGGACACCCCGTACGAACGCAGGAAGTGGGCAGCGCGCGAGTACGCGAAAGAACACCCCAACGTGTCCGAGCTTGGCGCCTACAAAGCGCTCGAGCGCATCTTGGCTGCACCAGGTTGGGTGCCGTGACCGTACGCCCGGTCATTGCCTGGCCAGACACACGTCTGCGGCGACCAACCGTCGCCGTCGAACGGTTCGACGATGACCTGATCGCGCTCTACCGCGACCTGGTCGACACAATGGCCGCGGAGGACGGTCTTGGACTCGCCGCGCCGCAGATCGGCGACCACCGCCGTGTATTCGTCGTCGCGCCGACGATGATCGGCTGGGCCACGGGCGCGCCGCCGGCCGCGTTCGTCAACCCAGAGGTCGTAGCAGTCAGCGGGGAGCTGGAAAGCTCGGTGGAGGGTTGCCTGTCGTTCCCAGGGGTCGGGCTCAAAATCGAGCGGCCGCGCCGCGTGTCGATGCGCGCACAAGACCTGAACGCGGCATGGTTTGAAGTCGAGGCGTCGGGCTTGGGAGCGCGTTGTTTACTTCATGAATACGACCACTTGAATGGTCGGCTCATGATCGACTACGTCGGCGCGTTCAAACGCGATCAAATCCGTCGCAAGCTTTCTAGGAAAGACCCATGATTTCGATGTGTAACGCAGAACACACAATGGCCGGACCAAACGAGCGAAAGCGCCAAGTGTTCGTTGTCCTACATATATCCACAGGCTATTTATTCGATAAAATACGAATACTTAGCCGATTTGAATGACCGATTGACCACAGGCGTCAGATCGAGGATCCTAGGTTTCTCATTTGGGAAGGATATCGATGCGCACCCTGGTCATGACCCTGATCCTGATCTTGACGGCCTGTACCGAGTCGGACTCGGATGACGCCCCGGATGACGGAGCCGTGGACGCCCCGGACACCCCGGATGCGCCGCCGGCCACAGACGGCCCTGCGGCGTGCACCGTGACAGACCCCCGCACGTGCGTCGGCAACAACATTTGCCTCAACAGCACGTGCGCGCCGGCGTTCCCGCGCCCGTACGTGTTCGCGGTGACGGTCGCGGCGATCCCAACGACGAACGCCGAGAACGGGCAGCCATGGGACGTGGGCAACGCGCCTGATCCCTACGCGGAGGTGAGCCTGAACCGGCAGCTGATTCTCACCACGGGGGTGCAGACGGATACATTCGCCCCCGCCTGGACGGACACCACCACGGTGGTCATCCCGGACGACACCGGGTCGCCCGATCTGAACGTGCTATCGGTGATCGTGTGGGACGCCGACCCCGGCGACGACGACGGTGTACTGGCCTGCCGCTGGACGCACCTGACGGCGGACCTCGTGCACCCCGGGTCGGTCACGTGCACCGGCGAGTTGGGGTCCGTGACGATCGCGATCCGCCCTGTGCTGTGAGGCCGCCCTCCATGAAGAACACGTCAAAAGAGCCGGGACGCTACAGGGTCATGGAGCTAGGTCTCGACTTTGGCCCCGTACGGTCGTGGCGCGTGACACTTACCGACATCGACGCCAGCCCAATCGGCGACGGTGCAGTCTCCGTGTGGGACGACGACGAGCAGAGGTTCCTCAAGTATGCCGAGATCGATGCTGCGGCCAGAACAGAAGCCGCAGCGCGGATCAGTCGTCGGCGCGCAAGTAGGCGTTGATATCGCCGGCGCCTGACGTCCGCGTGCAATAAGCCGCGACGTACGCCGCGGGCGCGTCAAACGTCACCGTCACGGCCGTGCCCGTCGTTCCATCGGTCGTGCCCGACCCGGCCGTCGCCTCGATCGCAGGGTCGAGAGCAGGCGTTGTCGCGATGGCGCCGACCCGAACATCGGCGACCAGCGTGCCGGTCGCGCGGAACGTGACCGCCTTGCGGGCGCGCCCCATGACCGGCCAGATACCCATGAGCTGCTCTGTCGTTCCTGCGTTGAGCGTGAACGTCCGAGACCGGCGCATCGGCTGACGAACGGTCGCTGGGTACGAAGCAAGTGGTGCGATCGGCTTCAAGTATAGGTACAGCGACAGATACGGCGCCTCGAATGCAGGCTGCACCGCACCAAACGGTTGCAGCGCCGTTGCGCCGGCGCGCCAGTACGTGTCGCCATACGCCTCGATTGCGCCAAACGACGTCAACCCGAGCAACGCAAATGCAGGAGATCGAACGCTAACCGCGGCCTGCTCAACCTCTACGTCGAGGTTGTTGATGATCCCAGATGGGAAAGAGTAGGTGGCGGTGACTTGGTCGACCGTCGAGTCTGGCGCGATGGTAATGAGCGGCACGCCGTACTTGCGGGAGGTGCTCAAGTCGATCGTTGTCGACGCTGGACCGCCGCCTGTGCCGATGTTGCCGAAGGCGTCAAAACGGAGGTTCCAGAAGGGGTGACCCAACCGGACAGCGTTGTCGATCGAGAAATCACTGACCAGCGCCATGGGAAGTCACCTCGCGTCGAAGGGGAGCGCTTCACTCGCGTGATACGACAACGATGCGCCGATGCCCTGGCTGACGGCGTAAACGCCCTGACGCGGCGTGAGGATGAAGACCACGTCACGGTCTGCTGGCAGCGTAAAACGGCCAGACGACCCGCTGAAGGCAGAGGCGCCGTTGATCGACGAGCTTTCGTAGGCGAGCAAGAGAACGGCTGGCCCGTCGTTGCGAATGTACAGACGCACCACCGTGCTGGCCGGTGCGACGTAGAATGGGCCGACGTCGTTCGTCCCGGCCTGAGAAACAGCGACAGACCCAACTTGCGACTGCATCATGGGTCACCCCCGCGGCGGTGCAACCATCAGCAGAAAGCCCTGGAGGTTGACGGTGACCCGCAAGCTGATGATGCCCGCACCTGCGTACGCCGCAGGGAAGGCGTCGCAGTCGACGAAGCAGAGGACACCGTAGCTGTTGGGCAGGACGAAGGGTTCCTCGAAACGCCAGTATCGCTCGCTCGTCGAGCCACCGACCACCGCGCCGATGCGCGTCGGACTCTTGGTGGCGTTCTGGTTGAAGCCCTGAAGCTCGAAACGCATCTTGATCAACGTCTCGCGCGTCTCCAGGTCCGGCTGCGTGGACAGCGGAAGGCCAGCGCTGTCGAGCGCGATGACCCGCGGGATCAACCGGTGGACGGCGAACGGCTTGTCCTGCGTGTTGAGCAGGTCGGCGTTTGGGAACGCCGCTGATTGCTGACCGGTGACGACCGTGACCTCCGACGACATGTTGTAGGGGAACATGTCTTCGATCTGAAGCCCGGCGAAGCTCATTGCGAGACGGCCCATGATGGGGATCCTTTCAGCGTGACCCCGCCGGGGCGGGGAGAAAAAACACGAAGGGGACCGAGGTTGTGGCCTCGGTCCCCCGTGGGTGAGCGGCTACCACCGCTCGGAGGCCAGTTCGACCTGTCCGGCGTGCGGACCGTCGATCAGACCACCGGGCGCTTGAAGAGGCCGTTCAGCTCGCCCTTGGCGTCGACGAACGCCAGGGCAGTGCCGCCGTCCGAGGCCTGCTGCGCGATCGCCAGCGGGCTCTGGGGAGCGAACACGAGCTTGAAGCTCAGGTTCTCCTGGAGGCGGATGGGCAGCACCATCGAGTTGCGCGACCGCGGGTCGGGCCGGCCGTTGTTGACGACCTCGAAGTCCGACGAGGTCGCGTTGATCCACGCGCCGCGGCCGTTGGGGAAGTTCACCGGCACGCCTTCGGCGTACACCTTCTCGCGGTACTTGAACTGGATGTTGGTCACCCGGTTGATACCGAAGAACGTCGAGTTGCGGAGCGGCTCCGACAGCGCGCCCGAACCGTCGGCGATGACCGGCTGCGCCTGGCCGGTCTGAGGGCGGCACGCCCGCACGAAGTCGATGCCGATGGAGAACACCAGCAGCTCATACGCCTGCGGCAGGCCGTTGCTGCCCGGGCGCTGGAGGTTGGTGTCCGTCGACGTCAGGGTGCGAGTGCCGCCCGGGATCTGCTGAGACAGACCCGCGCCGAAGCACTCCAACGAGCCGGACTGGCCGTTGGAGAGCTGGATCGCGCCGTAGACGCGATCGTCGATCCAGTCGGCAAGGCTGATGACCGTGCCGTCCTGGAGGGTGAACGTGGTGGTGCCGGGTGCGACGCCGACGGTGCCCATGGACATGATGGCTGCTCCTGTTGGAAGTTGCGCGGGTCACGCCCGCAGGGTTCGTTACGGCCGCCAACTAGCGGCAAAGTAGCGTGATCGGGTGACCGATCCGGTGATGCGCGCGGCGCGCGCCCGCGGATCAGCCCATGTGCGTGGCGCCGTAGTGCCGCGCCAGTGCCATGTGGCTGCCCGGCCCGAGCAGGTTGATGGGCGCGCCCATGTCCGCCGTGGGACCGGCGACGCCGCCGATGCCAGCGACGCCCGGCACGGTGCCGTACGACGGCGGCTGCTGGCTGGCGGTCGCGTAGCCCAGCTGGTCGGCACGGACGATGCCCATGCCGGAGCCGGCGAGCAGCGGGTTGGCGGTCTCGGCCGCGTAGTAGCCGATGCCCGAGACGGCCGCTGGCTTGGCCAGCATCGCTTCGAGGATCTTGGGCAGCGCCGCGGCGGTGCCGCCAAGGAAGGTCATCATGGCGCCTGGGCGGGTCCCTGGCGACGCGTACATCGCGCCAGCGATGGCGCTCGAGAGCAGCCAGCCGGTGACGTCGGCGTTGCGAGCGAACCAGCTGCCCGGCGGGGCGAACATGCGAGCCAGGACAGATCCGCTGGCAGCGGCGCTGGCGCCGATGACCGGCGCCCACTCCATCAGGCCCCGGGGCATGTAGTCAGTGATGTCGCCGAGGTTGGTGTCGCTCATGATGTTCTTCGCTCCCTGTGTGCTGATGGTGTGGATCGGGTGACCGATCTGCCGCGGGTCAGCGGCAGGGGCCGGTGAAACGCCAGCCGCTCCGGTGCTTCTTGGACTTGGGAACCGGACAGAGCTGGACGCTCTTTTTGGTCCGGCGGTTGTAGACGCACTTGCAGCCGCGAGCCGGGCGACCGAGCGGTGCGTCTTCGAGAACGATCGCGGATGCCATCACCAACCTCCATCGGTCGGGTGCTTGACGCCGAACCAGCGGGTCAGCGCGTCTTCCTGCGCGCGCGCAGCGACCACCGGGTGCAGCCCTCGCTGGACGCCCTGCCAGAAAGCGATCGGCGTCGCCGCTTGCCCCGGCGTGAGGTTGACCGCGGTCACGACCGCGTTGTTGTTGTTGGGGTCACCCGGCAGCGGCTGGTAGTTCGCCGCGGTCGACGGCGACTGCGGCGCGGGTGCGTACCCACCCTGAACCTCGAGCGCGGTCGGGCTGGGCGGTGCCGGGCGCGGCGAGGTGTCGAGGGTCATACGACCACCCCCGTTGTTCACACGCACCGGGCGGATGCGCATGTCCTGGAAGAACTTGTTCGCGGCCATGTTGGCCTTGATGCGCGCGCGGAACGCCGTCCACCACCCGCGCACCGCCGCGCGCGGCGTGGGCTCACCGAGCAAATGGACGGTCCCCACCGGACCGGCCAAGCCGGTCGGGGCCACGAAGCGTGCAGCGACCGCCATGGTATCGGCGACCGGGTTGAAACCGGCGCCTACCGCGGGCTGCAGCTCGCTGGTGATGTAGACGCCATCGGGGCGGATGAAGTGAGCTTCGTCGCCGTGTCGTGGCATGGTCAGACGGTAGCCGGGATCGCGTACGCGATCAAGTGTATCTGCGCGAGTTTACAAGTAAGCTCCTGATCTGAACACGTGTGGACACGTGAGCACGCGCTTGATAGCGTTGTGTGGCGTGACACCAAACCTCAACGTCGACATCGCTTCGCTGCCCATTTTGACCTTGCGCCGCGCGGTGGCGTACACCGGCTTCAGCGTCTCGACGCTTCGCCGCGCGGTGCGGAACGGCAAACTGAAGCGCTACGGCGTCGTGGGTGAAAAAGGGACGTGGACGTTTCGGCGCGCCGAACTTGACCGGTGGCTTCGGGGGCAACAATGAGCGGCGGCGATCGTAGCCGCCTGGTCGTTCGCATCGGTCGACAGAGTGCGGCTGCTGACCGGCTGTGTGAAGCCCACGGCATCGTCGACGATGACTTGGTCGACATCATGCGCGTAGCAGTAAGCCTAGGGTTTGCCGTTGATAATCACCACATGCTAGCGCTGACCGAACGGTGTGCGAAAACGCAGCTGGTTCGCTACTTCCTCTCTTTCGCCGACGAAGACCTGGCCAACACGGTTCACGCGGTCTTCAGCGAAGACCCCACGTCAGCTGCGACGTGGAACATCTTTCAGGCGGCCGCCGACGAACAACACACCCGTCAACGCGAACGCGCTTGGCAGCAGCACCAAAGGAGTGAAACCCGATGACCAAAACGAACCGCCGGTTGATAGACCTCGAACCGCACTGGATCGAACACGAGGGCCGCATCTGCGGCCTATCATTCGCCTGTCCTGAGCACGGCGACGGCGATCGGTACTGTCGCATCGGGATCCCATTCACGCCGGCGATGGACGGCACGGTGAGCAACAGCTGGCAGTCCAACAGGGCCCGCTGGCAACGCACGGGCGGCGTGTACTTCGACGATCAGCGCGTAGACGGATTCGCGGACATCACCCTGACGCCCTCTATCCGTAGCGGCTGTGGCTACCACGGGTTCATCACGAACGGCGAGGTCTCGTTCTGCGAAGACAGCCACTAACGCCTACGTTCGACCTTCGCCAGCTTCGTGTAGTAGCGACGGTCCTCGGTCAGGTGGTCACACGCGATCTCACGCGCCACACGACGCGACCGTGTGTGTTCCAGCTCGACACGAATACCTCGACGCAACTCTGCCCGGTTGACGCCACGCGGGCAGCGCCCGCCCGGTGCGAGGCCACCCGGGATCAGTTCACGCCGCCGCGTCACCGGCGCCCGCAGTCGTACTTGCACTCGCCGAAGCCTTGAACCGCAGCGATCGTCGGGGTGATCACCGGAAAGACGGCGCCGAGAAGGCCCCAGGCGATCGTCCATCCGATGCTGCCCCCATGCCGCTTGCCGCCGTGATACGCGCTCGCAGCCATGCTGGCGACGGACAGCGCGCTGTAAAGCAGGCCGCCGAACTCGGCGACCGGTCCGTTGATGGTCTTCGCGTACGTGGGATGAACAGTGAGCATGGAAAATTCCTAGCGCGCGGTCAGCGCCGTTGCGTCGGTGCCTGCCGACAGTTGTTGGCGCACTCGCCGAAACCCTGCGCCAGGGCAACGACAGGGACAACCCCCGGCAGCGCCGCTCCGAGACCAAACCAGATCAGGCCCCAAAAGATGGAGCCACCGTTGCGCCGTGTGCCATGAAAACCGGATGCGACGGCGCTGGCGAAGACGACCAGACCGCGCCAGTTGAACGGTTCGGTGGCGGTTGCTGATTCCCAGACGCCGGCAACGGCCGGGGTTGAACGGTCAGGCAACGGAAGCCCCAACCATGACCGCAGCTGGCCCATGGTAGGGCGGCCAGTCGCGCGACCCCATCCGACGGACAGTCGAACAACGCCTGCAGGCGCATCGTAGACCAGCGCGTTCGGTGCACCGAACACGATCGTCGGCTCGACTGGTGTGCCGTCAGGCACGTGGCTCAACGACCGGACGGCTTCACGAAGATCTGCGATCGGCGACATGTTTAGTTCCAGTCGTCGGGGGTGTCAGGCAACGGTGGCATGACGGTTCGCAGCGTCCCGCACTTGGGGCAACGTGTGGTTGAGCTGCTGTTACGAACAGGATCGTACGTCGGTGTCTCCATCAGCTCATCGCAAAGCGGACATGGCGACATGTCAGCAACGGGTTGCGAACGACGCCGTACGACCTTCACAGCGGACAACCCTTGAGGACGTAGACGCCGTACTTGAGGTAGCCGTCGCCTTGAGGCTGCTTGAACTTGCGGATGCGAACGCCGCAGCGCCGACCAAGCCCAGCGGCAGCACGCAACGCCGTCTCCCGCGTCGGGAAAGCGGCGTAGAGCCGATGATTGTGCCGACGAGCCGCCATGGATTCAGCTCCGCTTTGCGGCCCCGCGCGGACACCGACCACGCGCCGCAGGTTTGATGACCTCGTAAGCGCGCGTTCCAACGGCGCACCGTTGTTTCCGCGGCCGCCACTTTCCTTTGGGGCAGCCGATCAAGATCCGGACGTCGCCACGCTTGACCGTCCGAAGGCTGCGACGGTCGAAGGATGACAACGGCCGCTTGACGCTGACGCACTTCAAGCGGGCACCTCCACGGTGTAGTCACGCGCTTTTCCATAGCGCGCTTCGCTGCCAACCTGGGCACGCCACGGCAACGTCGTGTCGACGGCCTTCCAGACTTTCGGGCCGTCTTTCGGCAAGCCCGTGACGGTGTAGATGTGTGCCCAGTCACTGAACTTGGTCGGTGCGCTTACGCGCAGCCGCACGGTGTGCCCGATGACCGACAGGAGTGACCCGATCAGCCCAACCGCGTCGTCACAGTCCCCGCCGCCGAACTCCCAGGTCCGCCACGGCGCCTGGTAGTAATCGATCGCGTCAACCTTGCCTGTGTTCGGGTTCATGACCGGACCGACGTCGCCGGTGTAGCGAACCTTGGCCTTCACGACGTCGAAGATCCGACGGGCTTCACACTCACCGTCGTCACGACCACAAGAACGAGTGATCTCAAGCGACAGCTTGCGGATGCGCGGGTCGTTGACGCCATCCCAGACGCGCTTCTGGATGAGCTTGAGGCGTTCATCGATGGTGATCTTGTCGCTCTCGTACCGTGTGAGCGTCATCCCGCCTGCGCGGCGAACCTCGGTGGGGGCGGGCGTCCGCGCCGGGTTCCGCGTGACGAGGACCGGCTCCGGGCCGGCTGACAGTGGCCCACGACCGAGTAGCTGGCCGCGCTTTCGATGGAACACCGCGGCAGCGCCGACGGCGACCAAACCGACGCTTCCCCAGAACACCGGCGAGCGGAAGATCGAAGGCTGTGGCATCGCAAGCCAATCTATCACGGAGCATCGTGGATCGGCCACGCGATCCATCGTAAGATGCCGTTCATGGCCGACCTGCCACCGTGCCCCAGGATCGATCTGTCGTTGCTCGCTCAATTCAACGACGCACCAGGCGTGATGAGCTTCGGCACCGCCTGCCTGCCCGGGCGCGGAACGCTCCAGGCCTGCCCAGCTGACGCCTTGATCCGACCGATCGTCGTCACCTGGGACCAGTTGAACCGCGAGGGTTGGACGGCGCCGGGGGGCAACCGCTACTGGCAAACCAGCATCCCCGCCGACCCAAACGACCCGCGCGCTCGAGCCATCTTCGAGCTGATGGCCGCGCAGAGCCGCAACTACTACCAGTCGAACATGGCGTCGGGGAAAAACGGCGCGAAGAAGATGAGCGCGGTGCTGTCGGAGTACGCCGGGCGCTACGCGACCGAGTACGGGCGGGTCCGCGTGCCGGTCATGCCCGACCCCAACGAGACCTCGGCGGCGTTCGTGAAACGCGGTGGGTTCCTGCTCTGGGTCGACCCCGCGGTGGGGCTGCTGCGTGGCAAGCGGTCGCTGCAAAGTCGCGGTGCACAGCCATGGATGTCCTCGAAGGTCCGCAGCTACCAGCTCTGGGCGACCTACGACATCCCCGCGCAGCGGCTGAACTACGCCGTGCGTGTCGAGATGGCGAGCGCCTGGTCTCAAGCGGTGAACAGCTTCGATGGATGGATCCGCAAGAGCGCCGGCAGCTTGTGTGCCAAGGCTAACGATCCAGCCGTCGTTACGGCGGCCGTGGCCGCGTCTTCCCTGCCCGGCGGGCAGGCCTACACGGCAGCCCACGGCGCATTCGTGGCCGTGTGCACTGTCGGCGCAATGCCACCCGTGGCAAGCCAACCGCGTTGTGCACCGCAACCACCGCCCCCTGGCGTGACGCTGCCACCAATGGGCACCGGCGTCATCATCACGGGCGGCGGCGGTAAACCGTCGTGGTCTGCAACAGGCACCGGTGTGTTGTGGCCCGGCGGCCCACAGCCTACGGGCGTTCTGGCTCCGACGCCGGCGACACCACCTACGCCGCCGACGCCCGCGTACCCATTCGGGTCGATCGCCTGGTACGACCCGACGGTACGCGGCTACCGTATCGCGCTGCCGCAGCCAGGCAACGGGACGACCCACACGCCAGTCACAGCCGGCGTCCTCGCGAACACGCCCAAGGACGTCAGCATCGTTGACAAGGCGACCTGGGAACGTGCGACGCTGCCTTGGGTCCGTCGCAGCCGCGTAAAGACCAGCCTCATGGTCGGGGGCATCGGATTCACCGTCCTCGCGACGCTAATCGCAAGCCGGCGCTGAGCGCCAAGGAGAGACAGTATGCCCGCCCCTGGACAGACGCCCCAAAGCGACTCCGGCGTCGCTGAGCTGCAGCGAACGCTGAAGGCCTACGCCGAGATCACCGGCTTCGCAGGGGCCGACCCTGGCACCGTAGACGGTGTCGTCGGAATGAAGACGGCCACCGCCGTCATCAACGTCGTGCCCCGGCTTCCCAGCCTGCCCAGCGAGGTCCGTGTGCTGTTCGGTCCGGTCGCGCTCCTGGCGCTGATGGACAGCCAGCTCCGGGAACAGGCGTTCCGCCAGATCCGCAGCAACGCGACGACGATCAGCCGAGCCATCATCGCGCTCGAAGTCTACCGCGCGGCGCAAGCCAGCACGGCGCAGCCCGGGACACCGGTGCCCAAGTCGCCCACGACGCCGTGGCGCTTCCCCGCCATCTACACGACCCAGCTTCCCGCAGCCGGCAGCCAAATCACGCCGGCCAACACGCCGACCACGCCCGCGCTGGCCCTCTGGTTCTACGACGGGTGGCGCAAGACGTACCGTGTGGCCGTCCCCCGTCAGACGCTCAACGGGTTCGCCAACTACGTCGAGGTCGCCCCATCCATGAGCCGACCGACGACAGGCACCGAGGTCAACCGGAGCGCGTTCATGAGCGCGACAGGGCAGTGGTGGGCGTCGCCCATCGGTATGATCGCCATCGGCGCCGGCGTAGTCGCGGCTGGGACGGCGGCGGTCATCGGTGCACGGTCGATCCTCCGCGGGTGAGGAATCACACAAAGGACGTCCCGCGCTGCCGTGATACGCTGACGGTATGAAGCGCATCGACGACAGCCACCAACCGTTCAAGCGCACCGGTCGGATCGGGCCCGGACCACGGAAACGGGCCGCCGTGTTCGAGAGCAAGACGTACAGCTGCAAGCGTGCTTCTCCGACGGCGACACACTACGTACAAGTGTGCACGTACTTCGGCGCCGACGGCAAGAAACACACGACCAAGGTCAAGCTCAAGAAGGCGTACAAGAAGCGCTACAACAAGGTCTACCGTGCGTGGGCGAAGACCAACAAACGTGTGACTGCGCTCGCGAAACGCGGCGCGAAGCCTGGCTACCGCTGCAAGCGAACTGCGCAGACGAAGTGCCGCTAGCGCGGCGGCTTCCGACGGCGTTTCTTGGTCGCGATCTCCAACCGAAACGCCGGTGACAACGACTCGCAACGGACGCCTTGCCAGACACCGCCACGGCGTTCGACAGCAAGCCGCCGTGCGCGCGACGCAGCCGGCCCTGCAGGAAAGTGCCGAACGCATCGGAAGGCCGGAGCCCATGCGCTGGCGCCCTCAGGGACAACGTGCGCACGCACGACACTGAAGCCACGAGCGGTCTCGACCTGGCCCCTCACCACGCGAACCGCGAGACGCGCCGCGGCCTTTGCGTCAAGGCCAACGATCCGCTGCGCGGGTGCTGGGGCCTTGCCAGGACCCATATCGACAATCGGGATCACGTCGTACGCAGGCATCGTGCCATCACTCCACGTTGCTGAGCCGCCAGCCAGCCGGCTTGATACCCGCAGCGCGCAACGCACCTTGACATGTGGGCGACAAGACGTCGCGAACCGGGCCGGCGTCATCGAAGAACGACACCTGCCAGTGGCCAACCCGCTTCGTCGACGGGTGCAAGATCGCGATCTGCGCGGCGCCGCGGCGGCTCGAGAACGCCGCGCCCCGAACGCGGCCGTGGCACACCCACTCGCACAGCTGACGGCGCGGCGAGCCCGGCGCGGTTTTGAACGGCCAAGGTTTGCAGTTACCGACCCGGATCGGGCTTGGCTTCGTCATCGCACCCTCCGTATGGCGTACTCGCGGTACGCGATGCAAGCTCGGCACGGATGGTCCACACGACAAGCCGACCGCCCGATTTGCCGGTGGTACAGCTCAACGGCGTGACGTGGCGACAGCGGTCCAAGTGGCAAGGCATCGTAGGTACGACGCAGCCACAAAAGTGGAACGACCGCCCCATCTGCCATGCCATCCATCCTACGCCAAGGGCCTGACGGCAGGCTAGCCTGCATGATAGGATGTGCCTGTGAAGACCCAGCCCATGTCCGTTGGCGTCGCCCCTGGAACCGTGACGATGCTACTCACCGGGCCCACTGCGCCGCCAGAGAGCACCGCGGTCTCCGTCGTCGGTTGTGAAAATCCGGCGCGCGTGCGGCGGCAACGGTACTTGCTCTACCCCCCGGGGAAGTTTGTTCGCGGGATGAAGGCGGCCGTAACTCGGACAGCGTCACGCGTGCGCCGTGCTCTGGACCCGTACGAGACCATCGAGTCGCTCAAGGGGACGCTGGGCATCGTGCTCGCACCGTACGGGAACCGGACGCCCGATCCAAGCTACGAGATGGTGGCGGCCACCAAGACGCGAGTCTACTGCACGCGGCGGCCTGAGCGAGGCCCCGGCTACCGGGAGCACGAAACGCTCGCGTATGACCCAGAGGGGCGCAGCCACGGGATCAACGGGCTCGGCGCTGTCCCGACGGACTTGCAGCTGATGAACACGTTCACGTACACACCTGTCATGTCACAATGGATTCCGTTTCAGCAAGGCGGATGGTCGCCGGCGCCGTGGACCCCGCCCAACGGCGTGGCCTCTGACGCACCGCAGAATCGCGGATGGACGACACCACTCGCCGGCCTGGACGCCACCACGACCACGGTGCCGACGGCGCCGAACGCCCCTGTCGACCCAGCTACCGCAGCCGTCAATGAGCTGCGCCGCCACCAAGACCGGATGTACTTGCTGGGCATCGTCAGCGCCGCTGCGGTCGCGAGCACCGCCGTCATCAACATGTTCCGTTTCAGCCAAGAACGGAAAGCATCGCGGACGGCTATGAGCGGCGCGAAGCGGCGCCGACGGCGAAAGTAGCGGCGACGCCACTGAGTGGTGTACGCTAGACCACGTGAGCGACATCGTCTACGACCCATCGAAAGACGCCTGGTGCCATCTCCCCAGCGGAGCTTGCAGCAGCGCGTTGGGCAGCGAGAAGCCGTCGCTACCGACGTACGCCACCGTAGCTGACGTCCTAGAAAAGAAGAACGGCAGTGGGGTCCGGCTGTTGGGCTGGACGGCGGCGCGGACCGTGCTGATCGCCCCGGCGATGCTGATCGTCGGCGTGCCCTGGAAGAAGGCGCTGGTCGGGTCGTTGATCGCCAGCCTAGGGATCTCGGCGTTGACGCTTTTGCGAATCGCCAACACCGAGTACCAGCTGAACCGCAACTTCCTCGACAATCGACGGTGGCTGAAGCACCGCGGGACCGACGGTGTTCGTCGGCGCAGGCTGCGCTAGTTCATGACGTCCGGGTCGCCGATGACGTAGTCAACGTCACCGGCAGCCTGCAGAAGCCGCGCGAACTCATCACGCGCGACGACGACGAAACGGCCGTCCGCCGTGGTGAACGCAGACACGGTCGCGGTGTTTGTCGCGGGAGCATCATCTGACAGGTCAGGAGCATTCGACGACGGCGCGTCCACATGACTGGCCGCCCAAAGTTCGGCGAAGCTGGCGACTACCCGCTTAGCGGCCACCAGCGATCGGAGGCCTGTGGCGATGGGCGCTACACGCGCCGTCTCTGCCAAGACTACGTCGACGTTGAAGTCTGGCCCAGGCAACGCGACCGCGGTCACCGCATACACGGGGTCGCCGGAGCGTGCAATTACGACGAGCAGCGAGCCCCGGTCGCAATGAAACACGGCGCCCCAGATAGCGTGCTGCCGCCATTTCAGCGATGGTCGCATCAAGCACGCGGCCGACGTGCCGGCACGGGCTGACGAACCGGCGCGGGTGGGACGGCATCGGGGACGCCGTTGCCGTTTGCGTGCACAGTGACCTCGTCCGGCGCGGGAGCGTCATCACCGTCTTCGGCATCTTCGGCGCCGTCCTCTTCGAGGAACTTGCCGATGCCGAACATCGGAGCGTCACCGTCTTTCACCAGCGGTTCCGCGGCGAGCAAGCGGTTCAGGAACCGCAACACGTCGACGCGGAACTCGGGCGGCGCGTCAGGCAACAAGACGTCGACGAGCGCCGGGTACATCTGCTGCGCGAAGAAGTAGTTGAAGGCCTCCACACCCGGGATGTTCTTCGAGCGGATCTCGTTAGCCGCGATGATGACGATCTTGGCTGCGAGCGCCGGCGACACACCGATGACCTTGCCCTTGTCATCGACCACGGTGATCGGCTCGTTCGGGAACTCCTTGAGGTTCACTTCCTGGCTGGCAACTTCCGCCAAGTAGCTGCCGACACCCTCACGGAGCCGCAGCACGTCCCGGAGGGCAACGCCGAACCACTCTTCGTCGGTGCGACCGTTGATCACACGGCCAGACGCGACGGTTGAAGGTCCTGCGAGCCCAACATCGGTTTGCGGCGCAGCCACCGGCGCGGCCGGCGCCAGCTGGTCAGGAACATGGGCCGGCGGGGGTGTCACGACTGCCGCCGCCTGAGACGGCTGACCAGGCTGAACCACCGGAGGAGGCGCCTGCCAGGCCGTCGCCGCGCGAGCCTGCGCGGCAACTGCGTTTGCCCGAGCCGTTTCGACCTGCGCTTGGGTCTGCTGATAGGTCTGCGCCGCGTTCTCGATCGCGGTGATCACACGGCCGGCGACGCCCTCACTCTGAGGGGTCATCTGCATCATGTTGGACAGGAAATTGCGCTGGATGTCGAGCAGATCGTTGACGTTGCCGACGACGGACCGCATGAACTGGTCGCTGCCCTGCGACGCTTCCTTCATCATGCGCGCCGCGTCGAGGGGCGACATCATGTGAGGTGCCATGATGGACTGCATCGTCGAGATCATCGACTTCTGCTGCTCTGCGACAGCGCGCGCAGCTTCAGCCTGCGCACGAGCGGCCTCCTTCTCGACCTCGGCTTGCAACCGCGCCGTGTCGCGCTGCGCGTCGGCCTGCACGCGCGCGATCTCGCGCTGAGCCTCCGCCGCGGCCTTCTGCTGCTCGATGAGCATCATGAGCATCGGGTCAGGCCCACGCGGCTGCTGTGCTGCTTGTGCCAGCTGAGACATCTGCAGCATCATCTGGTTGAACTTCTCGTCGGCGCGCCGGCGATCTTCAGCGATCTGCGCTTGCAGCTGACGCAACTGTTCTTCCGCCCGGCGTTCGGCGGCTTCACGTTGCTCACGCGCACGCGCTTCAGCCGCGTCCCGTTCCACCCGCGCCAGCGCATCCGCGGCCGCCTGTCGAGCCTCGGCAGCAACGCGCTCGGCGGCCTCACGTGCCATACGCTCACGGTCGACAGCAGCGTCGTGCTGCGGGTTACGCTGTGATTCGACGACGCGCTTCAGCTCCGCCATCTCACGTTCATGCCGGTGGCGCTCCTCAAGCGACGCCATGTCCCGACGGTGCAGCTCGTCCCGCAACTGTTCGTTGCGAGAATCGGGCGTCGTCGCGATCGGCGTCTGACGGGGCTGACCGTACAACGGCCACGACGGCGGTGGGTACATGGGCGGCATGGGCTGCGCGTAACCTCCCAGCCCTTGCATCGAGGGCTGCATCATTGGGACCTGCGGCTGGATCTGGGCTTGCGTTGCGTAGGGGTACGGATTCGCCGCCGTCGGCAGCGTGCGCGGCGGTTTGATCGGGTAGACCTCAGGCGGGATGATGAAGGTCCAGCGTGTCGACAGCGCTTCGGGCTGAGACGCGTCCGTGACCTGCACTTCGTACACACCGCCGCCGGCAACGTCGATGACCTCACGTTCGATCTCACGGACGTCGGCCACCGTCCAGCCAACGCCGGCGTGGACTTGGCCCTCGCGGATGTCGAGCGGGATGGTTTCTTTCATCCCCGCACGGGCACGCATGACGTGGACCGTCAACGGTTCCGACATCTTGAGCAACGTGGTGAGGTCGATGCCGACCTTGGGGCGGTCCTGACGTGCGGGGGGCATATACGGGCCACCGTATGGCCGATCGCGTGCGCGATCAAGGCTCTACAGATTTTAGCGTGATAAAGGAGCAGATCCCCCCTATCTTCGCATAATGACAACTACAATCGTGGTAGGGTCTACCACAAATGGCCACCAAAGTCACGTTGCCGCTGGCAGATCGAACGTTCGAACGCGCACAAGGTTGCTGGTCCTGCCGACACCTGGCCAGCAAAGAGACGAGCCTACAGCACTGGCTCTCCGTCGAGCGACCCGCACACGAAGCGCGTGTTGCAGAGGGAAAACGGCTGATCGCTGAAGGCGTCATCGTCGACCCGGTAGTCATCCGCCGGTACACATCCACGGGCGTCAACGACAGCTGTCCGTGCGGGTCGGGGTTGACGTACCAGCGCTGCCACCGCAACGGTGACCAGGACGCCGAGCGGCTGTTCCGCAAGATCGAGGGCATCGAAAAGGCTGCGCAGCACATCGACGAGTTCGAGATGTCGATCCGAAGCGGTCATCCGATCTTTGGTCAGATGGCCTTGTGCGATGCACGGTCGTCGGCGAAGTACGGGTCATACGTCTCGGACAAGTACCTCTGCGACCAGTGGTCCGCAGCCCAAGGCGCGAGCGTGGCACGCGCGGGTGCCGCCCCAGACAAGTTGCCCGAGGAGCTGGTCGATATCCATGGGGATGGCAACTGATGATCGACGGCGTTTTCGCCTACCCAATCCTGACCGCAGCTCTCTTCTACCTCGGGGCGCGCGCCGTCGTAACGACGTTCTTGTGGTCGAAGTATCCACCCAAGCTCGATGCGTTCATGAGTTGCGCGGCCTGCAGCGGCTTCTGGTATGGGCTAGCCTGCGCCAGCGTCGGGTGGCTGTTCGATGTTCCGTTCATCGGCTCAACATCGGCGTTGACCGTCCCGGTCGTCGGGCTCATGTCGATGGTGTGGACGCCGTTCATCGCTGCGAAGCACGAAGACGCGATGAAGTCGCTGTACGCCGCCGGGCCGGCCGACCCCTGGGACGCGGACCAGACGCCCGCGATCCAGTCAGATACGCCAGCCGCGCGCCGACCGGTCGTAGAGCGTGCGGACACGGACTGGTCAGGGATGCCAGAGACGTCGGAGACGCGCCCAACGAGGCGTTGACCGCCAAGATCACCGTCAGGCCCATGTGCTAGGGTCGCGGGGTCATGGAACCTGATAAGACCGACGAAGTGATCACGTTTATGGGTGTGGAGCGCACGGTTTCCAACACCGGGACACCAATCCCGTTGGCCACGGTCACGGCACCGACGACGATTCCCCCCACGTTGCCGTCGCTACCCACGGCACCCCTTCCACCCGTGTTCAGCACGGCGCCGGCGCTCAACGCGAACACCATCGCGCTGCCGTTTGAGCACTACGACAAGCTGCGGCGTGACGTGTTCGAAGCACAGCACGCCACGGAGCTGCTCCGGCGCGAGCTAGACGTCGCCCGCGCGCAGACCGACGACGACAGGCTGAAGCAGGCGATCGGCCTGATCGAGGCGCTCAAGACCATCGCGGACCACGCGGTCGCCAATCTGAGCCCTGAGTTCATCCGCGACCTGCCAGCAGAGGCCTTCGAAGTGGCCGCCCACTGGGTCGGCCGTGTAGCAGGTGCGACGCAGCGCGACAGCGAACGCAGCGGCGTCTGGACGGAGCGGATGCAAGAGATCTACAAGTGGCGCGACCGGCGCAAGGCGCGTGGCTGGGACGACGTCGCGCCGATGCCGAGCCCCCCGCCGGTCACACCACCCAAGGCCGAGGTCGACATCGACGAAGCATCCCTCCGCCGCATGGCCCTCGCCAGGGGATTCAAGATGGTCACCCACACGCCGCGTGGTCCAGGCAAGAAAAAGGGCCGGCGGAAGGTCGACAAGTCGATGGCGGTCGACGTGATCAAGAAGACCAGGGCGCGGCGTGGACCACGCGGGTAGGCGCCCGCCCAAGGTCTGGGTCGTACGCGTGACGCCGACGAAGATCTACTTCGTCATCGAGGACTTGCAAGCCAGCCACAAGGGCCTGTACACGCTTTACGTGCAGCACATCGACGACGCCGACCGCAGTGTCATCATGCTGCGGACAGCAACGTCGCTGGTGAACGGTCGGCGGTACGTCCGCGATTTGGAAGGACCAGCATGACGTTCGATCTGGTAGGCCCTGGCTACTTCGAGCAAGCGCTCACTGAAGCCTCGAAACGTGGCTGGCTTGTGCGGGCCGAGTTTGTCGACGCGTACAACGCGGCGCGACGCCAAGGCGCGGGCGAGCGGGACGCCGCCATCGAGGCGTTGCTCGCCGTCGACATCTTGCCGCTCACACGCGAGGGCATCACCTGAAGGTGTCAGCGTGCCGTGGTAGCTTCACGCGCATGATCTACACGAAGGTCGAGGGGCGCCTGGCAACACGGCACGCGTACGAATTCAGCATGGCACGTTTGGCTGAACCGGCGACACGCTGCCGCGTCGTGGTCATCGTCGAACACCGCCCGGCACCTGATGAACCATACCTCGACGTCCGCGTTGAACAAGAATGCGGCCGCGACGCCATGGGAAAAGCCAGGTGGATGGAGCAATCGCCCGAAACATACACATGGCAACGTGCCGTGGCCATCGCAGCGATCTTGCTCGCCCAACAGCTTGCGAAGCAAGACGAAAAAGCTGGCCACAACGTCGTGATCCAGGAGATCACCGACGACAGCAACCCGACACCGCACACGGTCGCGACGACCGCAGAAGCGACGTCCGCGGTGAACACGTCGCAGATCATGGCGAGCGAACACGTACTGGGCGATGGCAAACCCTGATCCCATCGTCATCCTACTTCACGGGCTCGCACGAACGAGCCGGTCGATGGACAAGATGGCTGTGGCGTTGAAAGCCGCGGGCTTCGCGACGTGCTCGTATGACTACCCATCGACGTCGATGCCGATCAAAAAGGTCGGCCAACGGCTCGGCCGCCAGCTCTGGCGAGAGTGGCGAGGTCGCCCGATGCACGCCGTCACGCACTCGTTGGGTGGGATCGTACTTCGCCACGTCCGCGACGACCGGCTTCGTTGGAAGCGCATCGTGATGCTAGCGCCACCCAACAGGGGCAGCGCAGTAGCTGCGGCGGTCTCGACCGGGCTTGCTGGCGCGGCGTTTGACGTGATCTACGGCCCGGCCGGTGGTGGCCTTGCGGGTGCAACAACGGGCGACACAGGTTGGCCGTTTCCGCCCGCACCGTTTGCTGTGATCGCCGGAACACGTAAACGCGCGGCGAGCAACCCGACCAGCTGGTTCGTGAGCAGTCGCGTGTTCGACGACGGCGTTGACCATGACGGCACGGTCAGCGTCGACGAAACGAAGCTGCCGGGCATGGCAGACTTCGCCACGGTTGATGCCAGCCACACGACGATCATGGAAGACGCCGCGGTGATCGGGATGACGATCAAGTTCCTGCGCGACGGCGCGCTACACTAACCGCTTGAACCACGCAAGTGGCAGCCACGGTAGGCCACAAGATGTACAGCCGCGTCCTCGAACAAGCTCGTTGTGCTTCAGCGCGATCGTGAGCATGACGCGGATCGGCGCAGCACGGCGGCTTAGAAGGAAAGTGGTGACGACGTGGTCAGCGTGGGTGTGGTGGATGATCTCCGCTAGGTCAGAACCTGGCCTGACAACGCAAGACAACTCCGGCGGGCACTGTGAGCCCGGCCCCAACGGGAAATCGACATGGAGCGCTGGTAGCTGTGGGTCCCCACACGGATCCGCCAGGTACTCGAAGTGGCGGATGATGAGCCGCGAGCGTTGAAGCGCGTCGATCCACGCGTCTAACTGGTTCATGGACGGCGCCCTTTTACGGCGTCTACGAGCGAGATCGGCCAAGGTAGGTGACAAATCTTACAGGCTGACTGCTTAGTCAAAATATCGTATTGCGTCGTAAACGCCCAGTACATGACGGCATCAGATGGAACGTAAGGATCAAAGGTTGTCTCACCAACGATGCACCAGTCTCTGTGTATGATTGTCGCTTTCGTATCGTAAGGCAGTTTCAAGTGAACGGAAAGTGATAACTCGAACCGACCGTTATGCGCCATGGGTGGAAAGCCCGCCTCCAAAGCAACTGGCCATGTGCTGCGACTATCTCCCAGGTACTCAAAATGATGGACAACGAGGTCCACCCTATTGAGCGTGCGGATCCATTCGTCCAGCGGGTTCATAGACCACGGCGCCCGGCGACGTACTCACGAAACGACGGCGCTGCGACACCGTTGTCGACACCCAACGCGTCCCACGTGTCGAAATCGTCGCTGCACAACAAGCACAGGTGCTTGTGCTTACGCGCGACGCCGCGGTTCATCTCACCGCCGCAGACCGGGCAACGCCCACGTGGGTGCTTTGACAAGACCACGAGGTCGTCATCACCGTCGATCCGATCGACCGCGCGATCGCCAGCCCGCGGCGTTTCGTCGATGAGATCCCGCTGTCCTTGCGCTTGACTTTCAAGGGCGTCCCACGCAATGATCGCCGTCGAGGCCGCCGGCTCCCGCCTGCTTTCCGCCGGAGTCGCCCTCGCCCCCTCGGAGGTTCCTGGTCCCGCCTCCGAGGGGTCCCCTTCTGCGCTACGGACCGACACAGCCGCAAGGATTGAGCGAGACGCCGCGGGAATCGGGGCAGGTGGGGGTGCGTTGGTGGCCGGCCCGTCTTCAGGTGATCCAGGCCGGGGCGCCGGAGGCAAGAAGTTCATGCGCGCCGCCAGCTCGAATGCCTGGCTCTCGTCCATGCCGTTCGTGACCAGGTTCGCCGCGCGGCCTACACGGAACCCCAGCAGCGTGTAGTACCTTGCGCAGGCGGCTGCCTCTGGGCTGCTGAAGCGCCCGAGAACTTCACGGCCGAGCCGCGCGCGCCACAGCCGGCCGGCTTTCACGACGCCAGCAAAGCCACCGGTCACAGCGGAGCGCTCGACGTTGTCCGGCAAATCGTCAGCGCGGATGGATCGGTTTTGGCCTTGGCTCTGTGTCTGCCCATGCGACGCGGCCCCGTTGCCGATCACCGCCTGCGCGAGAACCCCGGCGGCGTACGCATCGACCGTCAGGCCCGATTCGTTGGCTAGAACACGCAGCTTTTCCATGAAGGAAGGGTGCATTACAAGTTTCAGCTTCGGATAGGCCATGGCTCGTTCCTTTCGAAGGCCTGCGTTATACAGGTATACTCATCCGGGTTTCGATGCAATATGAGGTCTCTTATTCGGCAGGTGTACCCATGGAAAACGCATTTTCGATTTCGGTTAGCCGAGAAGCTATTGCTGGCCGTTGTGTAGCGGATCCTCACGCTTCAAAGTCAATAGCTGGTAGCAAGTTCTAAGTATATGAAGATCCGAAAACCAATAAAATCATCTACTTTACCCGTGACAAGTTCACCCGCACGGATTAGCTCAACTTGCCCAAAAAGTTTTTGCTGATCGAGGTTTTCGATCTGGGCAGAAAAACATACCAGCAGCAGTAACTCTTCGGGCAAGTTCAGCTAATCTGGACAAGGTGAAAGTACCGTGACATGAACCAAATCAAACGTTTAGGTTGCGAACGTTGACTTTCATAATCAAAGCACCTACCGTTTGCCGCGATGACCTCCACCCACGCTCGGGTTTGCCAAGGCAACGACTGCCACGAAACGATTGTAATCACTGCGAATTCTCGCCAACGCTTCTGCAAACGGTGCCAGCGCGTTCGCCGCAAGAAGGGCCGGCTAGGCATCCCGCTTGATGACGGGCTCACCGCCCCCGTAGGACGGTCGCGGTACACGACGGACGGAGAAGCCTGGGTGTGCGCCTACCTGACCGACCATCCTTGCGAAGAGTGCGGCCAAACCCTCATCACCACACTGAGCTTCGTCCCCAAACCGTACGCCAAGGGCGCGGTCAACGTCTTCACGCTGGCCGCCAACGGTTCTGGGCCGACCGCTCTCGAAGAGGCCGCCAGGCTGCACAGCGTGCTCTGCGCTTGCTGCCTCGCTCACCGCCGCGCCGTCGGGGCCGTCAGCTATCGCGTGCGCTGGCTGAACGCCATGCGCGCTGGCCGGTCACCGGCGGTTCCACCGACGGTCGACCCGTCGAAGGCCCTGCGAGCCGTCGAGCGCATCGAAGCCCTATCTCTTGGTCACGTTCAGCGCCGCATCATACCGACGGCGGTACCAGAGGCCCAAGAAGCGAGCCGTCCAGGCGTCGTCCAGACACGCATCACGCGCCCGCGCCCGGCCGGTTTCCCAGCGAGCGATCTCGGGGCCGAGGCCACGCCAGAGCAGCCAACCCACCGTCGACCGCAAGTAGACGTTCGGGACCTGACCGCCGGCCGTCGAGTTGGCCAGCCAGTTGGCGAGGCAACTAGCCGCGGCGGGCCAAACGACGCCATCGACACCGGGGACGAGGCTGGCTTCTAGCCCGGCGACGTCGACCTGGGCGTAGACCGCCGCGGTTGACTGATCCGGCGCGAGTTCCAGGGCGGATTGAATCGCTGCTGGCAACGGCCGGCCACCCATGGCAATGCCGAGCGTTTCAAGCAGGCGGACCGCGTTGCGAGAGTCTGCCCACGGGTGACCGAACCAGGCGTCTTCGTCTTCCGCGTCGTGACCGGCGGTCAGGCGTTCGCCCTGCGGGCTGTGTCGGCCCCGTCTCGGCGCACGCAACCCCCGCCCCCCGGGCGGCGACTCTCGATTCCCTGGCCCGCGGTTGTGACCTGCCACGGGAACGAGACCATCGCACGCAGGCATGACGCCGTCAACAGGTTCTCGACGGAGATCTGCCTTGTCAGGGCCCTGTGGTAGCTCTTGTTTCATGCCCGATGCACGCACCGAAAACGACGCCGACGTGCTGTACGACTGGCGAAGCCGTGACCTCGTAGCTCGCCGAATTTGCGCTTTCTTGCTCGCGCTTGCCGAGCATCTCTACTTGATCGCGTATGGCTGGCGTCGGACTGATGAACCGCGTGACAGCGAAGCCGCATGGCTGCCGCCGCACGCGCATCCCAAGGCCGGCGAGTTCTATGGGCGTTCGCACGCCGTCAACTCGATGCGCTACTACCTTGGCGGCGCACAGCCTCGGCAGCGTCGGAACAATCGGGCCAGCGGGCCGCAGGCTTGCCGTGGCAGCATGAGCGCCAGCCTGGACCAACGCCTTGAAATGGCGCGCCGGGTGCCTGTGAGTGCCGCAGAACGCGAAAAACAGCGTCGGAGCTTCGCGTTTGGCAACACCAACATCGACAACCAAAAAATCACTCGGGAGACGATTGACCGCGCTGTGGAGAAGTTGTCTAGGGGATGAGTCTTCATGACCACCGAAGCGTCACGAAAACCTCCGCCACAACTGGTGATCGACGCCGCGATCCAGGTCGCGAATCGGTCGCCTTGCGCCAAGAGCAAGCGCGGCGTCGTCATCTTCGATCCGGTCTCCAAGCTCATCTTCGGTCGGGGGTTCAACGCGATGCCCTTCGGCGTCTGCACAGGTGCGCCGCTGTGCCGGGCCGTTTGCGCTGACCGTTGCATACACGCAGAGACCGGCGCGATCGCGGAGGCGTTGTCGTCAGGCAACCCGGCGTTCGTTCCTCGGTTTCAGGCGCTCCACGTCAAGACCGTCGACGGCCACCTGGTGGAAAGCGGCGGCCCTAGCTGCATTCCATGTGCACAGCAAGTCGTGCGTGCGAAGCTCGATGGCTTCTGGCTGTACTCGAGGGCTCACGGCGTCGGTGCCGCCGTATGGCACATGTGGTCCGCGGTCGAGTTCTACGAGGCGTCGCTCATGGCCAACGGCGTCCGTCCGCCGACAACTGTGACGGTGGGCTAGTCCCGCGAGACCAAGTACAAGCCGGCCGCTACGGCAGCGCCGCCGATCAGGTACGGTGCCCACCGCTTTAGCCGCGCGAGCACAGGTTCGACGTACGCGTCTGGCGTGTCCATCGTCGGTGTTACCGGCGGTGGCAGATTCGTGGGTGGCAACGCAACGATCGGCGGTGACTGCCCTGGCGGCGGCTTGGGCGCCGCAGGTGGGGCCGGCGCTGCTGGTGGCGACGTCGGGATCGGCGTCGTTGTGACCGGCGGAGCCGGCACGCCCGGCGGTGTTGGTGCCGGCGCCGTCGGTGAAGACGGGGGCGTAGCTACGATGGGTGGCTGCGGTTGCGTCACCGGCGGCGATGGGGGTGGCGTCATCACGGGCGGCTGTGGCTGTGGCTGCCACACGGGCGGCGCTGGCGTTGGCGGCGCCGGCGGCGCCGGAGGCAGCGCGATGATCGGCGGTGACTGGAACAGCGGCGGCTTCCGGGGCGGCACCGGCGGCGCTTGTGGCGGCGCAGGTGGGAAGTACGTCGTCGGCTTCGGTGGCAACGTCGGGAACGTCGCCCGGAAGATCTCGGTCTCGACCGACGTCGTCCTGGTCTTGTTGATCGCGCCCAAGCCCGCACGGCGAACGGTGGCTGTCAGCATGGCTCCGAGCTTACCACGACACGGACCGCGCACGCGATCCTACAAGTCGCGCTCACGTAGCCAAGCAACGACCAGAAGGGTCACGAACAACGTCGTGGGTATCAGAAGGACCAGCGGCTTGGGTCCGCCTTGGTAGACGACCAGCGCGGTTGCGATCACCGTGACCAGCCCAATGCCCACGGTGATGCCGGCAGCAACACGGATCATGACACCGTCCGATGAGCGGCGCCGAGCCGTCCACGGCTCGCGGCGTGCGCAGCTGCGATCTTGTTCGCGTCTTCCCCAGGCCCGACGGAGAACGCCCGTCCGGGTAGCGCATCAGCGCGGACCATCTTGCCGTCGGGGGTTGCCACGATCGGTTCGATGCTGTTGTCCGTCCCCTGCGCCAGGCTGACGACGGGTAGGAGCCGGTAGTGGCACGTGTCGTCGTCTTCGGATACCAAGTACCCGATCAGCCAGCCCGGCGTAATGGGCGCGATGCTCACGTGCGGATGCACAAGATCTATCACAGGCCACCGTTCAGGTTAGAGCAACCGAAGCTCGGTTTCGGCGATCATGACTCGGTCACCATGCCGTGTAAGCCGGGCTCCATCTACCCGGTCTTGATTGCGAAAAACGCCCGTCCCGTGGGGGTGCAGGTTCATCAACCAAACGCCGCCCGCATGGCGGACCAGCACCGCATGGACCGCTACGTCACTTTCTTCGACGACGACGTGATTCGTTTTTGCTCTGCCGAACGTCACGGCAGGCGCGGCAACGGCGCGTGTTGTTGGTGCTGCCCCAGACTTCCAAACTTGGAAGCGGATGACGTTCTGGTCTCGTCGAGCCAAGATCGCACCTATGACGTCCCAGACCATTTCGTCTGCGGCCACGAGGTACAAGTCGTGCCGCGCGTGTAGCTCTTGGAGCAAGTCTAACCCGTCTTCGATCGTCCCTTGTCCGGCGATGAACGCTTGGATTTTTGGGTCGTGCATGGGTCGGCTCCTAGTTGGCCTGGGCGATGTTCGTCGTCGTTGCGGGCCAGATCTGGTAGACGCGCTTGTCGCCGACGACGTTGTCGACGACCTCGTACATCAGTTGCACGTGGGGCGCGCGTAGCCGCTGGCTCAACGCTTGGGGCGTCCGCACGAACGGCTTGTTGTTCGTGCTCGCGAAGTTTGCCAGCTCGCGGAACAGGTCACGTAGGCTGACCGCCCGCCCAGCGTTCTCCCCGACCGCGACCCAATCCGCTAGCGTGTCCAACACGACGTCCGCTTCCGCGGCAAATACGGCGCGCTCACGCCCCAGCGCGGCCATCAACGGCGGCACGACAGCGTCGCCGTACCAGCCGAACGCGCGGCAGGCGGCGTACGCAAACGTCTCGAAGTCGCCGAGCCGTGTCGTTGTCCGTCGTGGTGGTTCACGTTGCAGTGCGGCGACGACGCGGTTCTGCAGGTAGATCCACTCACCGTGGAGTTGCGCGCGCATCCGAGCAACGTTCGCCATGATTGCCGCCGCGCTCTCGCCCCCGCCGTTGGTGAACCGCCGGTTCTCGATGCGCAACACGATCGTTCGGTCAGCGGTGTCTTCTCGTCGGAAGCTCCGTGGGTCCTTCGAAGCAACGGCGATGAAGCTGTGAGGCCGGATCTCGACCCGGCCTGTGTTCGTGTGGAGCCGCCGCTCGACGCGGTAGCCCTGCGTGCAGTACGCGCAGATCGTGTCAGGCAGCCAGTCGATCATGTCGTCGGTGTTGTCCAAGATCATGATCGGGCTGGTGTCTAACGCGACCCAGAAGTCGCGCTCGCCATCCTTGCTGACCGTGAAGGGATCAACCGATCCGAACAGGGTCTTCTGGATCATCTGGAGAAGCGTCGTCTTCCCTGACCCGGGTGCGCCCTCGACCATGAGCAGCGGCTTGGTCGGAAACAGATCGGAGTACGCCACCGCCATCATCCAGACCATCAGGGCTTGGACTTGGTGCTTGGGCTTGAGGCCGCTCATGGTCTGGTGGCTCCACGTGACGCCGCGCAACAGCCGAAACAGCTGTCCGTTGGGGCCAATCACGCTGTCGAGCGGGAACGTCCCGTTGTCGTCGTCACGGAACAACACGTCGCGGCTGTTATCGACGATGTCGATCCGGATCGGGTCCAACGTCGGCATGACGCCACCGGGCCACGATGACCGCGGCATGAAACCGTCGTCGATCAAGAAGCCGCGCTCGCCTTCGATGACACCATTGCCCGACAACTTGCAAACCGTCCCGTCGTACCGGTTTAGATGCAGCGCACCGTTGTGGTACGCAGCCCACCGACGGGGTACGACCTTGCGGCCGTTCCATACGATGTGCGCGGCGATCGCGGCTGTCACCTTCGGCGTGACTTCTTTATCCTGCGGGTTCAAACCGTAGACCTGTGAGATGTACGATTTCCAGTGGCCGTCCTGCGGCTCGACGCGGTACAGCCGCTTTCGTAAGCCGCTGAAGATCTGCGGTGCGTCGTCGACCATCAACATCTGGCTTTCCCTTGAGTCCTCCACGTCGAGGATTAGCTGCGCGACCGCTTGCGCTTGGTCGGTCCTCGAAGCTGCCCTCAGGTCGTCGATACGTTGACGGACCCGCATACGGATGGCTTGGTGTTCGGCGTCGAGTAGAAGTGTCACGGTGGGTAGGCCGCCGCGAGGCCCCGGCCTCGATCGAGCAGGGACGTACGCTACCACCGCGGCCTGACACGGGTGTCCGGCCCGCGTGCTAGACGCGTCTCATGGTTGACGTTGACACCATTCGACCGGCGGGCCGCTGGGATTGGTGGAAGATCCCGCTTGCGTGGTCCAAGGCGCTCCCGATCGGGTTGCCCGGCGTCGTTGGCCGGCACGACGGTTCGATCGAGGTTCACCGTACGCACCTTCCGCTGCTTCGGGAGCGCGGGTTTCCCGTGCCAGAGTTGCCCGACGGTCCTGACGTCGCGTGCGTGGGCGACCTGGAGTTTCGACCTTGGCAGCGGCGTGCGCATCGCTGGGCACGGCCGCGGCGCGGCACCGTCATCGTCGCTGAGCCGCGCATGGGCAAGACGGGTTTGGCCTTGTCCTTGCACGATCCTTCAGAAGGCCCGTTGGTGATCCTCGCGCCGCTCGACGTTCGACAGGTCTGGACGGACTGGGTCGCGCGCTTGTTCCCGGGCCTCGAGCTGACCGCGCTCACCGGCCGCAAGGTGGACCTGGCGGCGATCCGCAACGCCGATGCGATCTTCGCGCACTACGACATCGTCGCGTTCCAGCAGGTGGTCGGCTTCGCACCCGCGACGTTGATCGTCGATGAAGCTCATCTCCTCGCAAACCCACGTAGCAAGCGCAGCAAGGGCGTCCGGTTGTTTGCCGGATCGGCCAAGCGCGTCGAGGTCTTGACCGGTACGCCGCTGTGGAACAGCACCGCCGGTCTGTGGCCGCTCGTGGCCACCGCTAACCCAGGCGCGTGGGGTCCACAGCCATTCGCGTTCCAGCAACGGTACTGCTCGCCGTTGATCAGCGAGTATGGCTGGACCTACGGGGAGATCTCAAACGCCGAGGAGTGGCACGCGCGTCGCGCCGAGGTTGTTTTCCAGGCAGACTGGATGACTGAACAGCCCGGGCTTGTCATCGCGCGCCGGGAGCGGGTCGACGTTTCGCTTGATGCAAGCGCGATCTACGATCTGGACTGCGTCGCTGAGGAGATACGCAACCGGGAGTCGATCGACACGATGGTCGGTGCGATCGCACGATACCGCCATTCTACAGGCCGGCTGAAAGTGGAAGCCGTCGCAGCCGCGGCGAAGGCCCGACCCGGTCCAATCGTTGTGTGGGCATGGCACAAGGAGGTCGCGCGCGCGATCGCAGAGGTGACTGCTCAGTCCCGTCCGACGTTTACGATCCACGGCGACGAGAAGATCGACAAGCGGCTCGCTGCGCTTGCAGCATGGCGTCAGGAACCTGAAGGTATCCTCTGTGCTACGCTAGCCGTCGGCCAGGTGGGGATCGACCTGTCACATGCCGCCACGGCCTTCTTCACCGAGGTCGACTGGACGCCCGCGGTGGTTTACCAGGCCATGATGCGGACGTTCGATGCGTCCCGGCCGATGGAGATCGTTTTTTTTCGCGTCGCGCACCCGGTGGAACAGCTGCTTGTGGATAAGTTGATGACGAAGCTGGAGCGCGGCGCTGCGGCGTCAATGCCTGCCGCGGGTTCGGGCTTCGACTTGAAGGACGCGCAAGAGGATCCTGACGCGCTGCTCGGCGCCCTGGATCAGATCATCGCGTCGTCAAGCGCGAGTTTTTGATCACGTCACACTTGCCGTTCTGTCAGGCACCCGTGCTACAGGTTGATCCGTCATCGCGGCGCTCGCGTCTGCCCCCGCGGTGACAGGGACTACATGACCAGGCAACGGGGATCCAAGAAGCCGAAGTGCGTCTTGTGTGGCGCAGCCCTCGTCGATTCATCGACGGACGGCTTTCTCCTGCACACCGACGTAGCCGGCTGCGAGGTCGTCATCACAGACCGGCTCGGCGTGTGCGTCGACGACGTCTACGAGCTGATCGACGGCCAGGTCTACGAACGGCTCGTGATGGCTGTGACTACTCCCGCGCCGGTCGACTTCAGCGGCGTGGTCTACTCGGACGGCGTTCCGGTCGCGGGCCACGACGCGTCGGCGTTCCTGTCCGCTGACGCAGGCGCTCGCCGGCTGTTCGATTCGATCAACCGACCGTATCTCGGTGGCAGCTCTGGATCCCGTGGCTGGTCAAGCGTCTCGACGTTTCAGAAGTGCCCATACCTGTGGCAAGTCAAGTACCGAGGCGCGAAGTCGCTATACAACCCCGACGTGCCGGGTCCTGAGGCGCTGGAGATCGGCTCGCTTACCCACCTGTTCTTGGCGATTCACTACTCCCAGCGCATCGACCCGACGTACCCGGTCGATCCGTACGCGGCTCGCCGGTTCCTTTCGCTCGCGCCTGTGACGCCAGCGTACCTCGAAGCGGCGTGGCAGCTGTTCGACGGCTACCTTGCCTACTGGGGGGACGAGGCCTGGATGACCCCGCTGGCCGTCGAAGAACTTGCTGTCGACCCGCGCAGTGGCTTCTCGTGCCGCTGGGACTTGATCTTTCGTGTCGACGCGCCGTTCGAGAACATGCTGCCCGGCATCTACGTATGCAACAGCAAGACGGCCGGCGACAATTCGGCGGTCACGCGTGACCAATGGAAGAACGACGGTCAGATCCTGGGTGAGATCGACCTCTATCAGCGCCTGGGGTACCACCGTCGCTTTGGCCCGCTGCGTGCTGCGTGCGTCAACATCCTGATCAAGACCAAGGTCCCGCAGTACACGCGCAGCCTGGTCATCCCGTCGAAGCCGATCTTGCGTGACCACCACAATTCGTTGCGTGTGTGGGACGCTCAAATGCGCCTCGCTGAGGCTACCGGCAACTATCCGCGGTCGCGTGCAAGCTGCATCACGCGTTACCGTGGGTTCTGTGAGTTGTTTGACCATTGCGCCGGCGCCGACGGTGATTTGCCACGCGAGGTCGACTCGTGACGGAAGCCGATGTCGCTTCGTTGGTAGACGCCGTACGCGAGGCCTGTGCCGGTGTGACGGCGATGCGTGTCGTCGACGGCTGGCGAATCGTCGCTGACTACGACCCGGTCATGTGCGACTGGACTGTCACGACGCAGCCGGCTGTCAGACCTCAGGTGTACCCAGTCAGCCCGCCCGACCATGTCGTCACGGCCTTCATACTGACCGTCATCAACGCAGGCTATTGGGGTCACGCCGCAGATCACATGACGTACGACCCATCGACCGGCGCACTGCGCGCGAGCTGGAACGAAATGCACAAGGAGCCTGCGTCGTGATCCAACCCATCCGCATCAAGTCAGGGACGTCGACGATGACGCAGTTTCGAACGTTCTGTTCGTACGGCGACACGCGTACCGGCAAGACCCGCTTTGCTGGAACCTTCCCGAACGCGCTGTTCATCTCGGACGCCAGCGAGCGCGGGTGGACGACCCTCGAGCACATGGCCGAGACGGACTTCTATCACCCCGGCCACGGTCCGGTGATCTTGCCCGTGAGCAACCAGACCGCCATGAACCATGCGCTGGTCATCGCCGAGGATTGGGTACGACGGGGTTGGATCAGCAGCGTCGTGATCGATTCGTTGACGTTCTACGCTGAGTCTTGGTACCAGCACGAGCTGCAGAAGATGCTCGCGGCGCCGGGCTCCAAGGGTCCAGACGTCCGGTCGCTCTACGGCGCCTTGGGCAACCACCTGTCGAACACGCGACAGATCGTCCACAGCTGGCCATGTCATGTCGTCTGGCTGGCGCTGGCTTCTGCGCCTGCCGACGGTGAGAGCGGTGGCCCGATGCTCACGGGCAAATCGAAGCACCGCTTCCCGGCGGGCTGCGATCACATCTTCTACCACCGACGGTACGAGGCCGTCGATCCAGACACGCAGCAGCCGGTCATGGTTTTCGAGGCGAGGACGCAGCCCTACGATCGGTATATCGGCGGTGGCCGTGACAACGGCCTCTTGCCCGACCCACTTGTTTGGCCGACGTTTCGAACCGTCGCGGAGCTTCTGAGCTTGCCCGAGTTCCCAGCGACGTCGGTGCCGGACAGTGCGATCAGCAACGCTGTGGCTTCGCTGCCCAACCGGCCGATGCCGACCTCGGTGATCGCGCCGGCGGCGGCAAACTCGACTCCCACGGCGCCCGTGGCGTCTTCTACGGCGGCGGCCGTGACGCGTAGGCCTGCGGCCCGATCGCGGTAACCATTTTGGCATGTCGGGGGCCGCCACGGCCCCTGTGGCGATCTCCAACAACAGACCAAGGACAGGACCAGATGAGCGACAACGAAAATTTTGTGTTCGACGGCTTCAACCTCGGTGACGAGTCGATCAAGGGATGGGACGGCGAGGGCTCTGGACAGCCGGACATTCCGCCGGGCGAGTACCTGTTCGAGGTGGCCGATTGCAAGCTCGAGCCGACGAAGGCGGGCGATGGTCAGAACCTCGTGCTGACCTACCAGGTCGTCAGCGACGGGTCGGCCGCGGGCAAGGAGCTGCGCCAGTGGTACCTGGTCGCCGGCGACAAGTTCAAGCAGGGCCACAAGAACCGCATCGCGCACGTGATCCGGGATTCGCTTCGCGTCCCGCTCACGCCCACGGGCGGTTTCGAGCGGCGGGAGGTCGTTGGCCGCCGGCTCTACGCGACGGTCTCTCACGAGGAGTCGTCGAAGTACGATCCGACGACGCAGCAGACCAAGAACTTCGTCAACATGAAGCTCTCGATGGAGCGCCCGGTCGAAGACGAAGCGTCGCAGGCCCAGGCCGCCGCC
>JACCDR010155793.1_pt1 | contig 85097 bp, 83 predicted proteins | sample 7446431 | NCBI WGS metagenome assembly JACCDR01 (sample SAMN15323443, study PRJNA562643) | freshwater metagenome | isolation source: river surface water | place: USA:Blue River Watershed | collected 2017-08-17
GCGCAGGCTTGTTCTGACCATCCCCAGCATCACACTTTCGGGAATCGTGGGCGTTCATCATGTTGGGCTGCGCCATGTCCCACATTCACTGTTCAGTGCGGTTGACGGTTTTGAAGACCATTGCCTGTGTATCTGTGAGCTCGCTGGCTGCGATATGAGCCATCTATTCGCACGATTCATTGGCTCCCGGCCACTGTCAACCAGTGAGCCAGTTTTCTGACTGAAGTGCCGGCACCCTGCTGAATTCGCCGAGGTTGTTGCTGACCACAGTCAGGCCCTCGCTGCGAGCATGTGCGGCGATGTGGAGGTCGTTGACACCGATCGTCTCGCCTCTGCGTTCCAATGCTGCTCGTATGGCCCCGTAGTGTTGAGCTGCCTTTGCGGTATAGGGCAGTACTTCGAGGCGACTACAGAAATCTTCGATTACGCGCAGATTGTCGTTGATCCGTGAACTCTTTTCTGCGCCATGGTAGAGCTCAGATAAGGTAATGGCTGAGATAGCCATGCGCCCGGTGTTCTCGTTGAAAGTCTGCAGGATCTCGATCGGTCGTCGTTTGATCACATAGATGACGATGTTCGTATCAAGCAGGTAGCGGATCATTCGAGCGCTTCCCGCGGTGCCTGCTCCTGACTTGCGCGCTCGTTCATGAAGTCATCCGACGCCTGCGGCCCGTTCAGGAAAAAGCTGTCCCACGCATTCTCGACCGGGGAAATGATGCGGTCATGTCCCATGGCGCGAACCTGTACGCGCTTGACGTTTTCGGGCAGGCGAAGCTCAGCTGGCAGACGGACCGCCTGAGTGCGGTTGTTGATGAATACCGATGAAATGGTCATCAGTTGCCTCCGGCCGTAAGGTTGTATATGGCTGGAGTATATAGCATCGGATGTGGGCGGATCAATCAAGCCGTTCATGCGATTTACTGTGGATTTAATTTCCAAAATGGAACTTAGGGAGTCCTTCCGCACAAGTTGAAGCCGTACGCACGAGGTGGAAGGATTCCGCGGAAGGATCACGCAAAGGGCGTGATCGTGCGAGGTAGCGCGTCGCCTGAGGGCAGGAGCGTTAGATGTCAGCCTTCAGCGCGTGATGGAGTGTAGGCGCTACCCAACAACATGCGTGCGCATGACATACCGCGTATCGGCTGTAGCCGCTTCGTTTGCTAAGTCACTGCCCCTTGTCGATCGTGATCATGATGCTCAATCCGCGCACTTGATGGGTGCGGTCCGTGCGCAACGTCCTCGATGCCATTCTCACGTATTGACTCCAGCCATAGGCGCTTCATCACGAGAACGTACTTCTGTCATTACTTGCAAGCGATGCTCCCGCTGGCCGCCAATTCCAGCCGCGGCAGGAGCGCGACGTGGCAGACGACTACGACAGTCCCTGGAAGGCAGCGATCGAGCGCTACTTCGCCGACTTCCTGCATTTCTATTTTCCGGCCGCGCACGCCCGGATCGACTGGTCGCAGCCCATTGCCTTCCTTGAGCAGGAATTGCGTGAAGTCGTGCGCGATGCCGAACTCGGCAAACGTTTTGTCGACAAGCTGGTGCGGGTGACTGGCCAAGGCGGCCAGCAAGAATGGCTGTACATCCATCTGGAAGTGCAAGGCAGCCCGCAAGCGAGCTTTGCGGAGCGCATGTTCGTCTACAACTACCGGCTCTACGATCGCTATCGCACGCCGGTTGCCAGCCTTGCCGTGCTGGCTGATGACCAACTGCATTGGCGGCCGACGGCCTTCAGTTATGACGTGCTCGATTGTCAGATGGGGATCCGCTTTCCGATGGCCAAGCTGTTGGACTGGTCAGGCAGCGAAGCGAAGCTGGCGGACAGTGCCAATCCGTTTGCGATCGTCACTCGCGCCCACCTGGCGACCCGGGCGACGGCACAGGATCCGCAAGCCCGGTGCATGGCCAAATGGCAGATCGTTCGAGACCTGTACCGGCATGATTGGGACAAGCAGAAAGTGATCGAATTGTTTGGCGTAGTTGGCTGGATGATGCGGCTGCCCAAAGAGCAGGAGCAGGTTTTTCGGAAAACTCTGGAAGCGTCCGAGGAGGAAATGAAGATGCGTTATGTGACGTCGATCGAACGCCTTGCCCGGGAAGAAGGTATCGAGCACGGGATCGCGCAAGGTATGCAGCAGGGTATGCAGCAAGGACAGGCGCGCTTGCTGGCGCACCAGTTGACGCAGCGTTTCGGTGAGTTGCCCGCTTGGGCGAGAGAAAGGCTGGCATCCGCTTCTGATGCAGAACTGCAAGCATGGGGCGGGGCGGTGTTGTCGGCTGATGCGCTGCCAGCCGTGTTTGCGGCTGGACAGCACTGACGCATTCGCCTGCGCAGGAGTTGCGAGACAGGCTCTGAAGCAGCGTTGGCTCAGGACCGGCTGCGCAGCGCCTCGCCAATCATTACCAGCACCGGCCCCGTGCAATTCGGGATGCCTTCCACCATTTGGGCCAGCGTCATTCGCATCACACGCTGGTCGGCGCGGCTGACGTTCTCGACAGCGATCACCGGGGTCTCCGGCGGCTTGCCGGCGTCGAGCAGGCGCTTGGCCGTCGCGATGGCTTCGGCGCCACCCATGTATTGCACCAGCGTATCGCAGCCGGGCAGGGAAGCCTGGTCGGGTTCGCCGGGGGCGGTGGTGGACGTGAAGAAGGCGACATTGCGCGCTACGCCGCGCTTGGTCAGCGGCTGGTGGATCGCGGCGGCTGCAGCAAAGGCGGTGGTGATGCCGGGGACGACGTCATACGGGACGCGGGCGGCTTCGAGCGCGCTCAGCTCTTCGTCGGCGCGGCCGAACAGCATGGGGTCGCCACCCTTCAGGCGCACGATGCGGTCGTAGCGGAACGCGCATTCGATGATTTGCTGATTGATCAGCGTCTGCGCGGTCGAGCGCTGGCCACTGCGCTTGCCGACGGAGATCAGGTCGGCCTGCTTGCACAGTTCAAGAATTTCGGGGGTCACCAACGCATCGTGCAGCACGACGTCAGCTTCGGCCAGCAGCCTGGCCGCGCGTACGGTCAGGAGATCGGCAGCGCCGGGACCGGCGCCTACCAGCCAGACCTTGCCGGGTTGAGGACGGACAGGGCGAGCGAGATGGTCGGACATGGGCGTGCGGTGCTGCAGTTCAGTAGGGTAGCTGGGGAAACTGGGGGGACTCGGTGGCGCGCCCAGTATAAATCAGGCGATGCCGTTCACAACGGGTAGGGAATGCTTGCAGATGTACCAGCAGCTGGCAGCCTGCGGCTGCCAGCATGCGGTTGCGGTTTACGCTTTACGACCGAAAAATTACAGGCGGATCATGCCCGCAGCCACAGTCTGGTGCGAGATTTCGTCGATCAGGATGAAGCTGCCGGTGGCGCGCATCACGTCATAGGCATCAGCCGCCAGCGGCTGTTGCACGGTGAGGCTGATTGTGGCGATGCCGTTGAGCTTGAGCTCGCTGCCTTCATGGCGTTCCTGTGTGTTGATGTCCAGCAGGGAGTCGATGGACTTCACCTTCGCAGCCACCTGGCGGGTGGTGTGCTTCAACCAGTACTTGCGGCGCAGGTCCAGCGGCTCTTCGGACAGCCAGCAGACATCGGCTTTCACGTCCTTCAGCACGGTGGCTGGTGCATCGGCGGCGACCAGCATGTCGCCGCGCGAGATGTCCACGTACTCTTCGAGCAGGATGGTGACCGACTTGCCGGCCGAAGCGGATTCCAGCGAGCCGTCCAGCGTGAGGATGTCCTTCACGGTGGCCGATTGGCCGGCCGGCAGCACGGTGACCTTGTCGCCTTTCTTCACGGTGCCGGCTTCGATGCGGCCCATGTAGCCGCGGAAGTCATTCGCTTCGTGGCCGTTGTGGCGCGCGACCAGCTGCACCGGGAAGCGCAGCGCAGATGCATGCTCGTCGTCATACACGGACAGCGACTCCAGCAGCTCGATCAGCGTCGGACCCTGGTACCAATCCATCTTCTCGCTGCGGACGACGACGTTATCGCCAGCCAGTGCCGACATCGGGATGGTATGGATATCCTTCAGGCCCAGCGCAGCGGCGAACTCGCGGTAGGCGCTGATGATGCAGTCATAGACGCGCTGGTCGTAGTCGACCAGGTCCATCTTGTTGACCGCGACGATCACGTGCTCGATCTGCAGCAGCTGTGCAATCGTCGAGTGACGCTTGGTCTGGATCAGCAGCTCGGCGCGGCCGGCGTCGTCGATCTTCACTTTCGAAACGTCGACCAGGATGATGACAGCGTCAGCGGTCGATGCGCCGGTCACCATGTTGCGGGTGTACTGCTCGTGGCCCGGCGCGTCAGCGATGATGAACTTGCGCTTCGGGGTCGCGAAGTAGCGGTAGGCGACATCGATGGTGATGCCTTGCTCGCGCTCAGCTTCGAGGCCATCGGTCAGCAGCGACAGGTCGATCATGTCGCCGACGGTGCGCTTGTGACGGGCGCGCGAGATCGCGTCCAGCTGGTCGGCGAAGATGCCCTTGCTGTCGAACAGCAGGCGGCCGATCAGGGTGCTCTTGCCATCGTCCACCGAGCCGGCGGTGATGAAGCGCAGCAGGCCGCGGTCTTGTACGTCAGTGGCGGCGAGGTTCTTGTCTACGACGGCGTTCATTTAGAAATATCCTTCTTTCTTGCGCTTTTCCATCGACGCTTCGGACGTCTGGTCGTCCATGCGGGTCGCGCCGCGTTCAGTAATCTGGGTAACCGCGGTCTCGGCGATGATGGCCTCGACAGTGGCTGCATCCGACGACACCGGGCAGGTGCAGGAGATGTCGCCGACGGTGCGGAAGCGCACGGTCTGGGTCTCGACAGTCTCGCCTTCCTTCGGCGGGGTCAGCGGGGTGACCGGCACCAGCAGGCCGTTGCGCGGGATGACTTCGCGCTGGTGGGCGAAATAGATGTTCGGCAGCGCCAGCCTTTCGCGGGCGATGTACTGCCAGACGTCGAGTTCGGTCCAGTTCGAGATCGGGAACACGCGCATGTTCTCGCCCGGGTGCACGCGGGTGTTATACAGGTCCCACAGCTCGGGGCGCTGTGCCTTCGGGTTCCATTGGCCGAAGTCGTCGCGGAACGAGAAGATGCGCTCCTTCGCGCGGGCCTTCTCTTCATCGCGGCGCGCGCCGCCGATGCAGGCGTCGAACTTGTGCTCGGCGATGGTCTCGAGCAGCGTGACGGCTTGCGCCGCATTGCGCGAATCGGTATCCGGGTTACGCAGGCGCACGGTGCCGCGCTTGATCGAATCTTCGACCGAACCCACGATCAGGCGCTCGCCCAGTTCGGCAACGCGACGGTCGCGGAACTCGATCACTTCCGGGAAGTTGTGGCCAGTGTCGATGTGCACCAGCGGGAACGGGAATTTACCGGGGCGGAAAGCCTTCTCGGCAATGCGCAACAGGACCACGGAGTCCTTGCCACCCGAGAACAGCAGCGCCGGGTTGCCGCACTCGGCAGCCACTTCGCGCATGATGTGGATGGACTCGGATTCCAGCCAGTCGAGGTGGCGATTGCTCGCGGCATCGATGAAATGGGTAGTGTCTACAGCGGTGTTCATAGTGTTTTCCAGCGAATATTTGCCAGGGGCGCGATGAGTGCGGTGAGTACGATACGGACGATACGGCTCAGGCAGCTCAGGCAGCTCAGGCGTCAGGGCGATCAGGCCGACTTGATACGGACCAGCTTGCCGTCGACGACGTGCAGGCCGCATTCCTTCGATTCGGGGTTCTCCCACCACCAGCGGCCGGCGCGTACATCTTCGCCAGGCTGGATCGCGCGGGTGCAGGGCTCGCAGCCGATCGACGGATAACCCTTGTCATGGAGCGGATTATACGGAACCTGATTGCTCTTCAGGTAATGCCAGACTTCAGCTTCCGTCCAGTCGGCCAGCGGGTTGAACTTCTGCATGCCGTGTGCGGCATCGTCTTCCTGCACGGCCAGCTCGGACCGGGTGGTCGACTGCGCACGGCGCTGGCCCGTGATCCAGGCCTTGTTGCCGGCCAGTGCGCGGTTCAGCGGCTCCACCTTGCGGATGCGGCAGCATTCCTTGCGCATCTCGACGCTGTCGTAGAAGGCGTTCAGGCCATTGGCGGACACATAGGCGTCCACGGCGGCCGGCTCGGGCTTGTAAAGCTCAACGTCATAGCCATACACCTCGCGGATGCGATCGACCATGCCCAGCGTTTCGGCGTGCAGGCGGCCGGTCTCGAGCGTGAAGATTTTGATCGGCAGTTTCGCGCGCAGGATCAGGTCGGCCATCACCATGTCTTCAGCGGCGAGGCTGGAGGCAAACACGGCCGGCGAGAACTCGGCCGCGATGCGCGCCAGCGTCGCCTTCGCATCGGCGAGCACACGTTCGAAGTGCGCGCTGTCGATGTCAGCAGCAGTCAGGTCCGTGGCGCTCATCATGCTTCCTGCGCGGCGGGACGGGCGAAGCGACGGAACAGCGGCGTCTTCTGGTCCCACGAGGTCTGGTAGGCGTCCGAGAAATCGGACAGGCCCTTCAGTGCATCCTCGATCGAACGGTCTTCACGGGTGGCGAAAGCATTGAAGCCGACGCGCGACATGTAGAACAACTGGTCGCGCAGCACGTCGCCCACGGCACGCACTTCGCCGGTATAGCCGAGGCGGGCGCGCAGGTTGTAGGCGATCGAATAGCCGCGGCCATCGGCGAAGGTCGGGAAGTCCACGGCGATCAGGGGCAGCGATGCCGCATCTTCCTTCAGTTGTTCCGGGCGCTCGTCGCTGGCCAGCCAGACGCCGATCTCGCCGGCGCGGGCGGCCAGCGTGGTCTTTTGTGCGAGCCACACGGCCAGCGGTACGATCTGCTTGCCGGTCGGGACAGCGACACTGTCAGCGGCTTCGCCTTCGGCCAGCTTGAAGAGGTTCCAGTCGTCGTTGACGATGGCCTTGTCCTTGATGATCTTACGCATATGCGTCTTCTCCTGCCTGGTATGACTGACCCGAGATCGGGGTCGCATACACGTGAGTCTTGAATGGTTCGACGCCGATGCGGTCGAAGGTGTCGATGAAGCGCTCTTCATCATGGCGCTCGCGCACATACACTTCGAGCAGGCGGCCGATCACTTCCGGCATCTGGCCGGCCGAGAACGACGGGCCGATGATCTTGCCGACCTGGCTGTCATTGCCCTGGCGGCCGCCGATCGAGACCTGGTACCACTCGGAGCCATCCTTGTCCACGCCCAGCACGCCGATGTTGCCGATGTGATGGTGGCCGCAGGCATTGATGCAACCCGAGATGTTCAAGTCGATGTCGCCGATGTCGTGCTGGAAGTCGAGGTTATCGAAGCGCTCCGAGATCGCCTCGGCGATCGGGATCGATTTCGCATTCGCCAGCGAGCAGAAGTCGCCGCCCGTGCAGCAGATCATGTCGGTCAAGAGGACCAGGTTCGGGGTCGCGAGGCCGTGCGCCTTCGCTTCCTGGAACAGTGCCAGCAGGTCGGACTGCTTCACATCCGGCAGCACCAGGTTCTGCTCGTGCGTAACGCGCAGTTCACCGAAGCTGTAGCGGTCGGACAGATCGGCGACGAAGTCCATCTGCTCGGCGGTCGCATCGCCCGGCGGCGTGCCGGTCTTTTTCAGCGACAGCGTGACGATCGCATAGCCCGGCACCTTGTGCGGCTTGACGTTGCGGCCCAGCCAGTTCGAGAACGCCTTGTTGGCGGTGCGCTGCTGTTGCAGCAGTCCGTCGCCGTCGGTCAGGGTCTCATAGGCCGGCGGCGTGAAGTAGGACGCGACGCGCGCCACTTCTTCGGCGGTCAGCGTGCTCGGGCTATCCTTCAGGTCGGCCCATTCAGCCTCGACCTGGCGCGTGAATTATTCGACGCCCAGTGCCTTCACCAGGATCTTGATACGCGCCTTGTACTTGTTGTCGCGACGGCCGTACTGGTTGTACACGCGCATGATCGCTTCGACATAGGTCAGCATGTGCTGCCACGGCAGGAATTCGCAGATCACGCTGCCGATGATCGGGGTACGGCCGAGGCCGCCGCCCACCAGCACCTGGAAGCCCAGGTCGCCTGCATCGTTCTTCACCAGGTTCAGGCCGATGTCATGCACCTTCACGGCCGCACGGTCTTCGGCGGCGGCATTGACGGCGATCTTGAACTTGCGCGGGAGCCAGGCGAATTCCGGGTGGAAGGTGCTCCACTGGCGCAGGATCTCGATGAAGGCGCGCGGATCTTCCAGCTCATCAGCGGCGACGCCAGCGAACTGGTCGGTCGTGGTGTTGCGGATGCAGTTGCCCGAGGTCTGGATTGCGTGCATCTCGACCGAGGCCAGGTCGGCCAGGATGGCCGGAGTCTGCTCGAGCTCGATCCAGTTGTACTGGATGTTCTGGCGCGTCGTGAAGTGGCCATAGCCGCGGTCATACTTGCGGGCGATGTGCGCAAACATGCGCATCTGCTTCGACGACAGCAGGCCATACGGCACGGCCACGCGCAACATGTACGCGTGGCGCTGCATGTAGAGGCCATTTTGCAAGCGCAGCGGGCGGAATTCGTCTTCGGTCAGTTCACCGGACAGGCGACGTTCCACCTGGCCCTTGAATTGCGCGACGCGTTCCTTGACGATCTGGTGGTCGTATTGGTCGTAGCGATACATGGTCTTCCTTTATGAATCTCTTTACAGCACGAGCTTGGCTGCCACCGCCGTCAGCGTGGTGGCGAGCAGCCCGCGCAGGAATTTTTCGGGCACGGCACGCGCGGCGTAGGAGCCGAGCGTGATGCCGGGCAGGGAGCCGAGCAGCAGGGTGCCCAGCAGTTCCCAGTTGATCGATCCGAGCCACCAGTGGCCGACGGCGGCAATGGCCGTCAGCGGCACTGCGTAGGCAATATCGGTGCCGGCGATCTCGGCGGGCGCTAGTTTAGGGTAAAGCAGCACCAGGATGGTAGCGCCGACGGCGCCGGCGCCGATCGACGATACGGTGACCAGCACACCGATCACGGCGCCGGCGATGATGGTCGCGGCAGCCTGTGCACGGCCATGCAGCTGACGGCTCGGGTGCGCCATCATCCAGGCCTGCATGCGGCCGCGGAAAATGATGGCGATGGCCGTCAGGGTCACCGAGAAGGCGATCGTGTAGCGGATGATCTGCGTGACGTTCTTGTCGAGCGTGCCAAATTGCTTGAGCGCGAGCGTGGCTAGCAGCGCGGCCGGCAGCGCGCCCCAGCACAGGCGCTTGACGATGTCCCAGTGGACGGTATTGCGCAGCCGGTGGGTCAGGGTGCCGGCGCTCTTGGTGACCGATGCAAAGGCGAGGTCGGTGCCGACCGCGACGGCCGGGTTGATGCCGAACAGCAGAGTCAACAGCGGCGTCATCAGCGAACCGCCGCCGACGCCCGTCAGGCCCACCAGCAGGCCAACGGCAAAACCAGATGCTACATAAGTCAAAGTCATAAAACCTCGCGCGAAGAACGCCGGATAGTAATAAACTTCCCCCTTATTCCAAACAACAGAACTCTTATTTGCTTATATGCTTTTCAGATATATAAGCAGGGCGGCGACGCATAAGGGTGGCAGCAAGGTCGGCTGATCGTTTCATCACAGGCAACGAAACGCGCCGAAAACGCCGATGCCGGCAGGGGTAATGCGCGATAAATTCCGGGTAAGTCCGCGCAACTCTGCCTAAAAGCAGCCGAAAATTGCGGAAAGACACCAGGCCATGAACCTTCATCAGTTCCGTTTCGTACGGGAAGCCGTGCGCCAGAACTTCAACCTGACCGAAGCCGCCAAGGCCTTGTTCACCTCGCAGCCGGGCGTTTCCAAGGCCATCATCGAGCTCGAGGAAGAGCTGGGCATCGATATCTTCACCCGCCACGGCAAGCGTATCCGCGGCCTGACCGAGCCGGGCAAGCAGGTGCTGAAGTCGGTCGAGACCATCCTGCAGGAGATCGAAGGCCTCAAACGCATCGGCAAGGAGTTCGCGTCCCAGGACGCGGGCAGCTTCACCATCGCCACCACCCATACGCAGGCGCGCTACTCGCTGCCGACCGTGGTGCAGGCGTTTTCGCAGAAATTCCCCAAGGTGCGGCTGTCGCTGCTGCAGGGCAACCCGAAGCAGGTGGCCGAGATGGTGCTCAACGACCAGGCCGACCTCGCGATTGCCACCGAGGCCATTGCCGACATCGACGGGCTGGTGTCCCTGCCTTGCTTCCAGTGGGAGCACATGGTGGTGGTGCCGCCTTCGCATCCGCTGGCACAGTCCAAGTCGCTGTCGCTGGAAGAGCTGGCGACTTTCCCGCTCATCACCTATGACGCCGCCTTCGCCGGCCGCAACAAGATCGACCTCGCATTCCAGCGTCGCGGCCTCAAGCCCGACGTGGTGCTGGAAGCGATCGATGCCGACGTCATCAAGACCTATGTCGAACTCGGCATGGGCGTGGGCATCATTGCCGGGCTGGCCTTCAACGCCAATCGCGACACCGGCCTGAAGGCGATCCCTGCAGGCCAGTTGTTCGGCATGAATCTGTCGCGCGTGGCCCTGAAAGAGGGCGCCTACCTGCGCAGCTATGTGTACACCTTCATCGAGCTGATGGCGCCCAATCTGTCGCGCAAGCTGGTCGAGCAGGTACTGGCCGGCGAACGCGACAGCTACGAGCTCTGAAAGTTCAGGCGTACGCCTTCCAGAGGGCGCGCGCAGGCGGTATCGAGTGTTGACGAGCTGTCATGCCAGCGCGTCAGCGCCGCGCAAAAATTTTTTGCGTTTTCCCCTAAATCCGCTGTTTCTCCTGCCGTAAACCCGAGCAGGCTCCTCCTTCCGCCGCGCTTGTAGGACAAACACCGACAAGCGCGACAGTGCGGCGCTCACGAAAAATACCGTTTCACGCCGATTTATCGGAAACACGTCTCGCGGGAAAATTCTTTCCAACGGGCGAGACCTGTAACGAATTCCCCCACAAGGAGAAGATCATGAACATGAACGATATGCTGGCAGACATCCGCGACGCCAACCTCAACTACCTGATGCTGGCCCAGCAACTGGTTCGTGCCGATCGTGCTACTGCGATCTTCCGCCTTGGCATCAGCGCCGAACTGGCCGACCTGATCGACCAACTGTCACCGGCCCAGGTCGTCAAGCTTGCATCGAGCACCATGATGCTGGCCCGTTTCCGCTTTGACGACAGCGCCGTGCTGGGCATGCTGACCAGCCACTCGAAGGAGCGTTCGCTGTCGCAAGCCCACGCCACCATCCTGATGGCAGCGCAGCCGGTCGAAGAGATCGCCTGATACCGCAGTCACAACGGTCAAGCACAACGCATCGCAGGAGACGGACATGGGCAACAAGAGCGTGGTATCCGAAGGACGCCAGATCAAACTGGCAATCGAGCTGATCGAACTGGGCGCGCGCCTGCAGCTGCTCGAAACCGAAACGACGCTCTCGCGCGAACGCCTGTTGAAGCTCTACAAGGAACTGCGTGGCGTGTCCCCGCCCAAGGGCATGCTGCCGTTTTCGACCGACTGGTTCGTCACCTGGCAGCCAAACATCCATGCGTCGATCTTTGTGAACGTATACCAGCACCTGGTGCGTCATGCGCAGGTGACCGGCATCGAGGCGGTGATCAAGGCCTATCGGCTGTACCTCGAACAGATGCCGCCTGCCCCGGGTGAAGAGCCGCTGCTGTCGCTGACCCGCGCCTGGACCCTGATCCGCTTCTTCGACAGCAAGATGCTGACCCTGGTCGAGTGCCGCGAATGCCACGGTCACTTCGTCAGCCATACCTTCGAGCTGCATAGCGGCTATCGCTGCGGCCTTTGCCATCCGCCCTCGCGCGCCGGCAAGAAGAAGAAAGTCGAACGCCACGAAGAAGCTGTCGCCGCCTGAGCCGGCGCGCTTCACGACACCCTCGCACACCAACAGACTGCAGCAGACCAGCGGCAGGGCAACGGCAAACAGCCGGCCCTGCCGTTTTTTATTTAATGCCCGCCGGCCGCGCGCCGTAACCAGTTCAGGTCTATCCACTCAACCGGAATCGGGAGCAAATCGTGCTGGTCATTATTGGTTATGTCATCGTCATCGGATCGGTCTTCGGCGGCTTCGCGATGGCGGGCGGCCACCTTGCTGCATTGTTCCAGCCCATCGAACTGCTGATGATCGGTGGCGCCGCTGCAGGTGCCTTCTTCGTCGGCAACAACGGCAAGGCCATCAAGGCCACATTCAAGGCAATTCCCTCGCTGTTCAAAGGATCGGCGTATACCCAGGCGCGTTATCTTGAACTGCTGGCGCTGCTTTCCGAGCTGCTCGGCAAGGTCCGCAAGGAAGGCATGATGGCCATCGAGCGCGACATCGAGAATCCGTATGAAAGCGAGCTGTTCGCCAACTACCCCAACATCCAGGCCGACCACCATGCAATCGACTTTATCTGCGATTACCTGCGCCTCATGGTCTCCGGGAACATCGACGTCTTCCAGATCGAGAATTTGATGGACAACGAGATCGACACCCATCACCACGAGGCCGAAGTGCCCGCGCACTGCATCGCCAAGCTCGGCGACGCCATGCCGGCCTTCGGCATCGTCGCGGCCGTGATGGGCGTCGTGCATACGATGGAATCGATTGGCATCCCGCCCGAGGAGCTCGGCATCCTGATCGCGCGCGCGCTGGTCGGTACCTTCCTCGGCATCCTCCTCGCTTATGGCTTCATCGGCCCGCTGTCATCGCTGCTGGAGCAGAAAGCAGATGAAGCGACCAAGATGCTCCAGTGCATCAAGGCCGCTCTGCTGGCCAGCTTCCATGGCTGCGCGCCGGCGCTGTCGGTCGAATTCGGCCGCAAGGTGTTGTACTCGAGCGAGCGTCCTGCGTTCGCCGAGCTCGAAGAACACCTGAGGAACGCAAAGAGCCGCTGACATGGCAGCCGCCCACAAGTCCACCATCGTCATCAAGCGCGTCAAGAAGGCGGGCGGCGGGCACCATGGCGGCGCCTGGAAGATTGCGTACGCTGACTTCGTGACGGCGATGATGGCCTTCTTCCTGCTGATGTGGCTGATCAGCTCATCTTCAAAGGCCAAGCTCGAAGGCATCGCCGAGTACTTCAAGACGCCGCTGCAAGTCGCAATGAAAGGCGGCCCGTCGGTGTCCGAGCGCAGCAGCGTCATCAAGGGTGGCGGCAAGGACGTGACGAAGAAAGAGGGCGAAGTCCGCAAGGTGCCCGACATCAAGGCCGCGCAGACTGAGCTCGAAAAGCGTGAGAAGGCGCAGCTCGAATCGCTGAAGGCGAAGATCGAGGCTGCCATCGACGCCAATCCGGTTCTCAGGCAATTCAAGAAGCAGATCCTGCTCGACATCACCAGCGAAGGCTTGCGCATCCAGGTGGTGGACGAACAGAACCGCCCGATGTTCGCGACCGCCAGCTCGCAACTGCAACCCTATACGCGCGACATCCTGCGCGAGATCGGCAGGATGCTCAACGACGTTCCCAATCGTATCGGCTTGTCGGGACATACCGACAACGTCGTCTTCGCCAATGGCGAGCGCGGCTACGGCAATTGGGAACTATCGGCTGACCGTGCCAACGCGTCGCGGCGCGAACTGGTGCAGGGCGGCATGCAGGATGCGAAGGTCTTGCGCGTGGTCGGCCTCTCGTCGGCTGTACCGATGAACAAGGACGATGCCCACGACCCGATCAATCGGCGCATCAGCATCGTGGTGATGAACAAGCGCGCCGAACAGGCCATCACCGGCGAGCAGGCGTCGCTGAATGTGCATCGCGGCGAGGAATTGAACGCCGGCATGGGCGCCAAGGCCACGGCCAGTGCCGGTGCTGCCACGACAGCCGCCGCCGCCGCAGCTACGTCGGCCAAGGCTGCCACTGTGGCCGCCGCGCCCGCCGGCGCTACCAAGGGAGAAGCACGATGAACCATGCCCGCCACGGCCCGACCCCGGACGCACTGCGCGACGACCTGGTGCAACTGGAATTGCTGCTGAAAGAGGCGATCGCCAAGCTGTCCAACAGCTTCGTCGGCGCGCATGAAGCCCTGGCGCGCCAGCAGGCGCTTCCCGATCATGACAAACCCGGAAGCATCGCCCTGTCGAAGATTGCCAGCGCCCACCTCGATTCGGCGCTGACAGCGCTGCAATTCGAGGACATCGCCAGCCAGCTGATCGCCAGTGCGCGCCGCCACATCGGCAGCGATGAAGGACGTCCGACCTGCATGGTCAACCGTAGCGTTCCCCAGCAGCACATGGAAAGCGGCAGCATCGAACTGTTCTGAATAACGTCAATAAGTATCACGGAAGTATCACGGAGAAACATATGGGCAAGAAAATCCTGGCAGTGGATGACTCGGGTTCGCTGCGGCAGATGCTGACTTTCTCGCTGCGCACCGGCGGCTATCAGGTGGTCGACGCCATCGACGGCATCGATGGGCTGGCCAAGGCCAAGGCGACGCAGTTCGACCTGGTGCTGACGGACCAGAACATGCCGAACATGGACGGCCTGACCTTCATCCGCAGCCTGCGTGAATTGCCGGCCTATCGTCAGGTGCCGATCCTGATGCTGACCACCGAATCGAGCCCCGAGATGAAGAACAAGGGACGCGCGGCCGGTGCCAATGGCTGGCTGGTCAAGCCCTTCGATCCCAATCGCCTGCTGGAAGTGGTCGGCAAGTGCATCGGCCCGGGAGTACTCGCATGAGCGTCGAGATCAGTCAATTTTTCCAGGTCTTCTTTGACGAGGCCGAAGAGCTGCTGGCCGAGAAGGAGCGCCTGCTTCTGGGCCTCGACCCGGCCGCGTTTGATATAGCCGACATCGATGCCATCTTCCGGGTGGCCCATTCGATCAAGGGCGGTGCTGCCACCTTTGGCCTGGCCGACATGACTGGTGTCACCCATGTGCTGGAGTCGCTGCTCGACCGTTTGCGCAAGGGCGAGATGGCACTGACCGCCGAGCAGATCGACTGCTTCCTGCAAGCCAAGGATGTGCTGCAGATGCTGCTGCGCGGGCATCGCGACGGCGCCGAAGTTGAACAGGATGAAGTCAATGCCTTGCTGGCGCGGCTGGAGGAGCTATCCCGGCAGGACGCGATGGACGGCGGCGTGTCGGCCAGCGCCGGCGCGGCCGTGGCCGCGATTGCGCAGGCATCCGGCGCTGCCGCAACCAAGGCATCCCGCGTGGAGCGCAGCGTGCGCATCGTGCTGCCCGCGATCGCCGCCCGCGACAGTGCGGCGCTGGCCGATGAGCTGGCCTTGCTCGGGCGCGTCACCATTGTCGACGACCCCGCCGGACACAAGGTCTTCGTGCTGGAGACGGCCGAGTCCATCGACGACATCACTGCGTTGTGCGCATTCGTGGTCGACCCGGACCAGTTGCAGATCAGCGAAGGGACGGGCGACGGCGGTGCAGCGTCCGCCACCGGTAGTGCCGATGCAGCCGCCGCGACGGAAGCTGTTGAAGGCGTGACCGCTGGTCCCAACGACGGACCCAACAGCGCAGGCACCCAGGGAGCCAACGAAGCGGCAGCACCGGCTGCAGCGTCCGGCGAACAGCAAGCATTTGAAATTTTCCACCTGCCTTCCGCACCTGCTGCGAAGGCTGCCAAACCAGCCGACAAGGGCGACAAGCCTGCCGCCGGCGGCGCCGAATCCTCGTCGATTCGCGTCTCGGTCGAAAAGGTGGATCAGCTGATCAATCTGGTCGGCGAACTCGTGATCACGCAGGCCATGATAGAGCAGCGCACGCACGGGCTGGACCCGATGCTGCATGAAAAGCTGCTGAATGGCGTGTCGCAACTGACGCGCAACACGCGCCACCTGCAGGAAGCCGTGATGTCCATCCGCATGATGCCGATGGACTATGTGTTCTCGCGCTTCCCGCGCATGGTGCGCGACCTTGCCGCAAAGCTCGGCAAGAAAGTGGACTTCGTCACGCAGGGCGCTGCCACCGAGCTCGACAAGGGCCTGATCGAACGCATCATCGACCCGCTGACGCATCTGGTGCGCAACAGCATCGACCATGGCATTGAGCTTCCGGCCGTGCGCCAGGCTGCCGGCAAGGACGCCACCGGCCGGCTGACACTGTCGGCGATGCATCGTGGCGGTCATGTGGTGATCGAAGTGTCGGACGATGGCGGCGGCCTCAAGCGTGAGCGCATCCTCGCGAAAGCGCGCCAGCAAGGCCTGCCGGTGTCTGACAACATGAGCGATGGCGACGTCTGGCAGCTGATCTTCGCGCCAGGCTTCTCGACTGCCGAGACCGTCACCGACGTCTCCGGACGGGGCGTCGGCATGGACGTCGTCAAGCGCAACATCACCACGCTCGGCGGCCAGGTCGACATCCGTTCCGTGGCCGGGGTCGGCACCACGGTGTCGATCGCGCTGCCATTGACGCTGGCCATCCTCGACGGCATGTCGGTGCGCAGCGGCGATGAAATCTACATCCTGCCGCTGAACTACGTGCTCGAGTCCCTGCAGCCGCGGCCACAGGACATCAGCGACATCGCCGGCCAGGGGCAGGTGATACGCGTGCGCGGCGAATATCTGCCGCTGGTGTCCTTGCGCCAGATGTTCTCCACCAGCAGCCAGCAGGATGCGGCGCGCGGCATTGCCGTGATCCTCGAAGCAGAAGGAAACAAGGCGGCGCTGCTGATCGATGAACTGGTCGGGCAGCAGCAGGTGGTGGTCAAGAACCTCGAGGCGAATTACCGCCGCGTGGCGGGCATTTCCGGGGCCACTATTCTGGGCGACGGCAGCGTCGCGCTGATCCTGGACGTCAGCACATTGCTGCGTGCGAGCCGCGCTCCCGCCACACTCGGCTGAGCGCCACTGCCACGACAAAGAGGCGCAAATGCTGTTCCGCTGCTTGATGGCGGAACAGCCCCGCAAATCCTGTTCTGCTCAGCATATTCGTCCTGAATGCCAATCGCTAAGCTGCCGTTAAGGCACTCAGGAAAGCGACATCCGGTCGCCGCCTATCCATCCACAGGATTCAACCATGTCCATTGAGCTTCTAGACGCACCCGACAGCGTGTCGGCCACCGATCCAGCCTCGCGCGAATTTCTGGCATTCAAGCTGGGCAGCGAGGAGTACGGCATCGACATCCTGAAGGTGCAGGAAATTCGCGGCTATGAGGCCGTGACCCGCATCGCCAACTCGCCGGACTTCCTGAAAGGCGTGGTCAACCTGCGCGGCATCATCGTGCCCATCGTTGACATGCGCATCAAGTTCCGCCTCGGTGAACCGAGCTATGACCAATTCACCGTCGTCATCATCCTCAACATTGGCGGCCGCGTGGTCGGCATGGTGGTCGACAGCGTGTCCGACGTCACCACGCTGGCGCCGTCGCAGATCCGTCCTGCGCCCGAAATGGGCACGGCCTTCAACACCGATTACCTGATCGGCCTCGGCACGCTCGACGAGCGCATGCTGATTCTGGTCGACATCGACCGCCTGATGTCGTCGTCCGAGATGGGCCTGATTGAAAGCCTGACGTCCTGAAGCCAGGGCCGCTGCGCGTCCGCGCCAGTTCGCGGGCGCTGGCAAGTCTGCCGATCACGACCCCTGAATCATCGCACCTGCCTTCGGAGCTTCCATGAACTTCTCCAACCTCAAAGTGGGCACCCGCCTGTACGCCGGCTTCTCGCTGCTCCTCGTCTTCCTGGTTGCGTCCCTGTTATTCGGCCTCAATCGCATGGCGAGCATGCAGGCCAATATCGACCAGATCGCAACCGTCAACAATGCGCAAGTCGCGCAGATCATGGCCATGCGCGCCAGCGTATTTGACCGCATGATTGCTGTTCGCAACGTGGTGCTGCTGACCCAGATGAACGAAATGCAGTCCGAGATCGACCGCATCAAGGACGGTGAGAAAAAGTTTGCCGCCGCCGATGAAAAGCTGATCCACTTGTTCGAGCATCCGAGCACCACCGAGTCCGAGCGCACCCTGCTCAAGCAGGTGCATGAGCAGCACTCCGCGCTGAATGCGCCGCTTGGTCGCGCCATCGATCTCGGCCTGCAGAACAAGACCCCCGAGGCCACCAAAGTGCTGATCGATGATGTTCGCCCGGTGCAGCGCAAGCTGATGGGCGATCTTGCCGAGCTGGCGGTATTGGAAGAAAAACTTTCGCAAGAGGCCAGCGCCGATGCCCGCGCTGCGTATGAAAGTGCGCAGCGCCTGATGATTGCGCTCGGTATCTTTGCACTGCTGGCCGGCATCGCAACCGCCTGGATCATCACCCGTGGCCTGACCCATCAGCTGGGCGGCGAACCGTCGATCGCGGCCGACGTCGCATCGCGCATCGCCAGCGGCGACCTCGATGTGCAGATCGACATTCGTCCCGGCGACAACAACAGCCTGATGTATGCAATGAAGACCATGCGCGAAAAGCTGGCCGACATCGTGCGCAATGTGCGCAACGGCACCGACACCATCGCCACCGCATCCAGCGAAATCGCCGCCGGCAACCTCGACCTGTCGTCGCGTACGGAGCAACAGGCGTCATCGCTGGAAGAAACGGCTTCGTCAATGGAAGAACTGACCTCGACCGTGCGCCAGAACGCCGAGAACGCCGGTCAGGCCAACCAGCTGGCCATCAATGCATCTGAAGTCGCGCAGCGCGGCGGCATCGTGGTGTCCGAAGTCGTGCAGACCATGCAGCAGATCAACGAGTCGGCCCGCAAGATCGTCGACATCATCGGTGTCATCGACGGCATCGCCTTCCAGACCAACATCCTTGCACTGAATGCCGCTGTCGAAGCGGCACGCGCCGGGGAGCAGGGCCGCGGCTTTGCGGTGGTCGCCACGGAAGTGCGCAGCCTCGCACAACGCTCGGCTGCCGCTGCGAAGGAAATCAAGTCCCTGATCGGCGACTCGGTGGACAAGGTCGAATCGGGTAGCAAGCTGGTCGCGCAGGCTGGCAGCACGATGGATGAAGTCGTAGCCAGCGTGCGTCGCGTAACCGACATCATTGCCGAGATCTCGGCCGCCAGCCAGGAGCAGAGCGCCGGCATCGAGCAGGTCAACCAGGCCATCACGCAGATGGACCAGGTCACGCAGCAGAACGCCGCGCTTGTCGAGCAAGCCGCCGCTGCCGCCGACAGCCTGCAGGAACAGGCCGGCAGCCTGACAGAGACGGTCAGCGTTTTCCGTGTCGCTGGCATGGGCCATGGCAGCAGCGTGGTCCGCGCACCGAAGAAGAAGGCCAGTTCGACCGTGATTGCCATGCCGCAGCGTGCGAAGACACCGGCCGCAGCGCCCGCCGTTCGCGCGGTGGCGGCGGCGCCGAAGAAGGTCGCCGCCGGTGGTGGCGCCGACGAATGGGAAGAGTTCTGATCGAAGGTCACGACCTCCGGCGTCTGGCGCCGGGGGACACCGTCCGCTACTCGTAGCGCCTGGCCCATAGCCCACAGCCCGCGTCCGATACCCGCTTGTCATTGATTAAGCAATGTCCACACCCAAGACCAAGGTCCTGATCGTTGATGATTCCGCGCTGATCCGCAGCGTTCTGCGCGAGATCGTCAGCGACCAGCCCGACATGGAAGTCGTCGGTGTCGCACCCGACCCGCTGGTCGCGCGCGAGATGATCCGGCAGACCAATCCTGACGTGCTGACCCTCGATGTCGAGATGCCGAAGATGGATGGCCTCGATTTCCTCGAACGGTTGATGCGGCTGCGGCCGATGCCGGTCGTGATGGTGTCGTCGTTGACGGAGCGGGGCTCGGAAACGACGCTGCGCGCACTCGAACTGGGCGCGGTCGACTTCGTTGCCAAACCCAAGATTTCCATTCAGTCCGGCATGCGTGACTATGCCGAGCTGATCGCCGATAAGATCCGCACCGCGTCGCGGGCGCGCGTGCGCGCCCGGCAGCGCATGGTCGATGGCGCGGATGGCGCCGAGCCCGCGCGCACGATACCTGCGCTGCGCACGCCGTTCGGCTCCAGTGAAAAGTTGATCATCATCGGTGCCTCCACCGGCGGCACCGAAGCGATCCGCGAATTCCTGCAGCAGATGCCGTCCGATTGTCCCGGCATCTTGATCGTGCAGCACATGCCTGAAGGCTTCACGCGCTCGTTCGCGCAGCGGCTCGACAGCCTGTGCCGCATCTCGGTCAAGGAAGCCGAGCACGGCGACCGCGTGCTGCCCGGCCATGCTTACCTGGCGCCCGGTCATTCGCATCTGCTGCTGGCACGCAGCGGGGCGAACTATGTGACGGCGCTGGACCAGGGGCCGCCGGTGAACCGGCACCGGCCTTCGGTCGACGTGCTGTTCGAATCGGCAGCCGCCAATGCGGGCAGGAATGCGCTGGGCGTGATCCTGACCGGCATGGGCAAGGATGGCGCAGCCGGCATGCTGAAGATGCGCGAGGCCGGCGCGATCAATTTCGCGCAGGACGAAGCGAGCTGCGTCGTCTTCGGCATGCCGCGCGAAGCCATCGCCGTCGGCGCCGTGCATGAAATCGCGCCGCTGGTGCAATTGCCGCGGCTGGTGATGGAGGCGTTGGCGCGTGATGGTGGCCGCGCGCTGCGTGTTTGACAGACGACCAGCCCTGACTCAATCGCCGGACCCGGATGCCGTAAACGAATTGACGGCCAATCTCATTTTTTCACGGAGCCCCTCATGGCTGACCCCAAGACCAAATTCCTCGTTGTCGATGACTTCTCCACCATGCGCCGCATCGTGCGCAATCTGCTGAAGGAGCTCGGCTATGCCAACGTCGACGAGGCCGAAGACGGCGCGATGGCGCTCTCCAAGCTGAAGAACGAGAACTTCGATTTCGTCATCTCCGACTGGAACATGCCCAACATGGACGGGCTGGAGATGCTGAAGAACATCCGCGCTGATAACGCAATCGGCAAGTTGCCGGTGCTGATGGTGACGGCCGAGGCGAAGAAGGAAAACATCATCGCCGCTGCCCAGGCCGGCGCCAACGGTTATGTTGTCAAGCCGTTCACGGCCGCGACGCTGGATGAGAAGTTGTCGAAGATCTTCGAGAAGCTTGAAAAAGCGGGAGCCTGAGCATGGGTGCCACGATGATGGAAGCCGATGCGGTCGACCAGAGCCGCCATGACGAATTGCTGCTGCGCGTGGGCCAGCTGACCCGCAGCCTGCACGAGAGCCTGCGCGAACTGGGTCTGGACAAGGTGTTGCAGCGCGTTGCGCACGACGACATTCCGAATGTCCGCGACCGGCTGGTGTATGTCGCGAAGATGACCGAGCAGGCCGCGCAGCGCGTGCTGAATGCCACCGAGGTCGCGTCGCCTTTGCAGGAACAGGTAGAACAGGGCGCCACTTCGCTGATTGCGGAATGGCAGTCCTTGCTGTCCGAGCGTGGCCTGCCGTCCGCCTGTGACCTGCAGTGCCGCACGCTGGCCTATCTGGAGCAGACCCGCGACGCGGCGTCCGAGACCCGCGGCCACCTGCTCGACATCATGATGGCGCAGGACTTCCAGGATCTGACCGGCCAAGTGATCAAGAAGGTCACCGAACTGGGCCACAGTCTGGAGTCGCAGCTGGTGCAACTGCTGATCGATTTTTCGCCGCATGAAGCTTCGCGCGACACGGGCCTTTTGAACGGACCGCAGGTCAACCCGGCCGGCAAGACCGATGTGGTGGCCGACCAGGAGCAGGTCGACGACCTGCTCGAAAGCCTGGGCTTCTGAATTTTTGACACTTCAACACGACTTTTCTCCCCTGCAGGCTGCGATTCCGGCGTCAATCTGGCGCTAATTCGGTGCTAATCCGGAATCGCGCCAAGCAGCCCCGTATTCCCCCCGTTGTTCCCGGCATGACAACCCGGCTCGCCATCGAATAATTGCTCCATCCCCTATATCGGGCAAATGGAGCCGTAAATGGCCGCGCAGGAAAGCGACCTCGAAAAGACCGAACCCGCCAGTCAACGCCGGCTGGAGCAGGCACGCGAAGAAGGCGACATCCCTCGCTCGCGCGAGCTGGCTGCCTGCGCGTCGCTGCTGGCCGGCGGCCTGCTGCTGTGGATGATGGGCAGCCGCCTTGAAGGCGAGCTGTCCGGCATGCTGCGCGATGCCCTGAGCTTCTCGCGCGAACTCGCTTTCGAACCCTATCTCCTGCTCGAGCATGGCGGCCACCTGGCTGGCCGCGTGCTGTGGGCACTGCTGCCGTTCGCGGCCGTCATGCTGGCCGTCGTGATCGGCGCGCCACTGCTGGTCGGCGGCTGGCTGTTCTCCGTCAAATCCTTCCTGCCGCGCTTCGATCGTCTCGACCCGGTCGCCGGCATCACGCGCATGTTCTCGCTGCACTCGCTGGGCGAACTCGGCAAGGCTGTCGCCAAGGCGGTGTTGCTGGGTGGGGTCGGCACGATGGTCGTGATGAAGCAGGCCGATGCGCTGGTCGGCATGGCCGTGGTGCCCGCCGGTAGCGGCGACAGCCAGCTCGGCCATGTGATGTTCGTCGCCTTTGCTGCCATGGCCGGCGTGCTGGCCGTGATCGCGGCCATCGATGTGCCGTGGCAGCGCTGGCAGTACGCGAAGAAGCTGATGATGACGCGCGAAGACGTGCGCCAGGAACACAAGGAACAGGAAGGCAACCCCGAGATCAAGGGACGCATCCGCGCGCAGCAGCGCGAGATGGCCCGCCGCCGCATGATGGCCGAAGTGCCGAAGGCCGATGTCGTCGTCACCAACCCGACCCATTACGCCGTCGCGCTCAAGTACAGCGAGTCGCGCGACGCCGCCCCGGTGGTGGTCGCGAAGGGGGCTGATGAACTGGCCGCGAAGATCCGCGAGATCGCATCGGCCAACAACGTGCCGCTGCTCGAAGCGCCGCCGCTGGCGCGTGCACTGTACCGCCATGTCGAGCCGGGCGAAGCGATTCCCGAACAGCTCTATACGGCCGTCGCTCAGGTACTGGCCTGGGTGTTCCAGCTGCGCGCCGGCCATCGTGCCGAGCGCCCGACCGCGCTCGAGGTGCCGGTCGACATGGATATCCCGCTGCACCTCCGTACTCCTGGAACCGTCGCTGGCGGCGCCACCGCACACGCCGGAGCTGCCGCATGAACGGCTTCGCGCTTCCCCCATGGATGAAGACCGGCGGCGCGCAGGCACTGGCCGCGCCCGCGCTCATCATCCTGATGCTGGCAATGATGGTGCTGCCGCTGCCGGCCTTTGCGCTCGACCTGCTGTTCTCGTTCAACATCGCGCTGTCCATCATCATCCTGATGACCAGCCTGTACACCGTCAAGCCGCTGGACTTCATGGCCTTCCCGGCCGTGCTGCTGGTATCGACCATGCTGCGGCTGTCGTTGAACGTCGCGTCGACCCGCGTGGTGCTGACCGAAGGCCATGCCGGCGGCGCTGCGGCCGGCCAGGTGATCGAAGCCTTCGGTCACTTCCTTATCGGCGGCAATTACACAGTCGGTATCGTCGTATTCGTGATCCTCACGATCATCAACTTCACCGTCGTCACCAAGGGCGCCGGCCGCATCGCCGAAGTCGGCGCGCGCTTTGCGCTGGATGCGATGCCGGGCAAGCAGATGGCGATCGACGCCGACCTGAATGCCGGCCTGATCGGCGAAGCCGATGCCCGAGCGCGCCGCACCGAAGTCGCGCGCGAAGCCGAGTTCTATGGCGCGATGGACGGCGCCAGCAAATACGTGCGCGGCGACGCCGTGGCCGGCATCGTCGTCACCGTCGTCAACGTGGTCGGCGGCCTGGTCGTCGGCCTGCTGCAGCATGACATGGCCTTTGCCGACGCATTGAAGAATTACACCTTGCTCGCCATCGGCGATGGCCTGGTCGCGCAGGTGCCGTCGCTGGTGATCTCCATCGCCGCCGGCGTGGTCGTCTCGCGCGTGGCCAATGAACAGGACGTCGGCGGCCAGCTGGTCGGCCAGCTGCTGGCCAAGCCGCAAGTACTGGGCATCACGGCCGCCATCATCGGCGGCTTCGGCATCGTGCCGGGCATGCCGCATGTGCCTTTCCTGTTGCTGGCCGTGCTCCTTGCGTACGGCGCGCGCCAGGCGCAGCGCCGCCTGGAAAAGCCGAAAGAAACCGATGAGCCCGCCGTCGCAGCGCCGGCCGCCACCGCCGAAAGCGAAGAAGCCGGCTGGCAGGACGTGGTGCCGGTCGATGCGCTCGGCCTCGAAGTCGGCTTCCGCCTGATTCCGCTGGTCGATGCCGCGCAGGGCGGCGAACTGCTCAAGCGCATCAAGGGCGTGCGCCGCAAGTTCGCGCAGGACATCGGCTTCCTCGCGCCGCCGGTCCACATTCGCGACAACCTCGAACTGCGTCCCGGTGGTTACCGCATCACCTTGAAGGGCGTCGAGATCGGCGCCGGCGAAGCGCATGCCAGCCAGTTCCTCGCGATCGACCCCGGCATGGTCAGCGGCCCGCTCGATGGCGCCAGGACCACCGACCCCGCCTTCGGCCTGCCGGCCGTCTGGATCGAGGAGGGCCAGCGCGCGCATGCGCAGGCGCTCGGCTACACCGTGGTCGATGCATCGACCGTGATCGCGACCCACCTGAACCATCTGGTCAGCCAGCATGCCGCCGAACTGCTCGGCCGCATCGAAGTGCAGCAGCTGGTCGAGCACGTCGAAAAGGAAACCCCGAAGCTGCTCGAAGACCTGGTGCCGAAGCAGATGTCGCTGTCGGCGCTGCAGAAGGTGCTGCAGAACCTGCTGGCCGAAGGCGTGCACATCCGCGACATGCGCACCATCGTCGAGACGCTGTGCGAGCACGCATCGCGCATCAGCGACCCGGCCGAGCTGACCGAGCTGGTGCGTGGTGCGCTCGGCCGCGCCATCGTGCAGCAGCTGTTCCCGGCGCCGTCCGAACTCTCCGTCATCACCCTTGATGCGCAGCTCGAGCGCGTGCTGATGACGGCGCTGCAAGCCGGTGGCGCCGCCATCGAGCCGGGCCTGGCCGACACGCTGTCGACGCAGGCCGAGAAAACCGTGAAGCGCCAGGAGCAATCGGGGCTGACACCCGTGTTGCTGGTGCCGGCGCCGTTGCGCCCCTTGCTGTCCCGTTTCCTGCGCCGTGCACTGCCCCAGCTGGCGGTGCTGTCGCACGCTGAAGTTCCCGAGTCCCGCATGGTCAGGGTCACTGGCCTGATTGGAGCCCAATGATGAATGTTCTCAAATTCTATGCACCGACCCCGCGCGAAGCCTTGCGCGCGGCCCGTGAGGCCCTGGGCGACAATGCCGTCGTGCTGTCGTCACGCAGCGCCCACGGCGGCGCCGAGCTGGTGGTGATGGCCGGCGACGATGTCGATGCACTGGCGGCCGATACGCCATCGCGCGCCTCGCCATCGCTGGCTTCGGCCATGGCAGCGCCAGTGGCCGAGCAGATTGCCGCCCGCTTTGCGCATGCCGCCGCGCGCAACCAGGCCGCCCCGCATGGCAGCCAGCCCCTGCAGGCTCCGATGGCACCCATGGCGCCGATGACGGCGCAGGCCGGCACCACGCTGGGCGTGTTCGGCGGTGCGCCGTCACCCGCCCTCGGCCCTGCAGCTGCTGTAGCTGCGGTGCCGGCCTTCGAAGGCTTCACCAATGAACTGAAAGACGAGCTGCGCTCGATGCGCGGCATGCTCGAGACCCAGCTGGCCACGCTGGCATGGAGCGGCCGCCAGCCCGAGGCGCGCGCCCGTGTGCTGCGCGCGATGCTGGCAGCCGGGTTCTCGGCCGGGCTGTCGCGCTATCTCGCCGAACACATGCCGCCGACCGCCATGGACGATGAAGCACAGGGCGATGCCTGGTTGCGCGAAATCCTGCAGCGCAACCTGTCCCTGCTCGACAGCGACGACCGACTGCTGGAGCAGGGCGGCGTGTTTGCGCTGGTCGGCCCCACCGGCGTCGGCAAGACCACCACCACCGCCAAGCTGGCCGCGCGCTGCGTTGCGCGCCACGGCGCTTCGCGTGTCGCGCTGGTCACCACCGATGGCTATCGTATCGGCGCTTTCGAGCAGTTGCGTATCTACGGCAAACTTCTTGGCGTCATGGTTCATTCGGTGCGCGATGCGTCCGACCTCGAGATCGCGCTCGAAGAGCTGCGCCACAAGCACATCGTGCTGATCGACACGGCTGGCGCCAGCCAGCGCGACAAGATGGTCGGCGAGCAGATCGCGATGCTGGCCGCAGGCGGCAGCCGCGTGCAGCGCCTGCTGTGCCTGAACACCACGTCCACGGTCGAGACCCTCGATGAAGTGGTGCAGGCCTTCCGTGGCGACGGCCTGGCCGGCTGCGTGTTCACCAAGCTCGATGAAGCCAATGGCATCGGCGGCGCGCTGGATGTGGCGATTCGCCACAAGCTGCCGCTGAGCTTCGTGGCCGACGGCCAGCGCGTGCCGGAAGACTTGCACCTGGCCGACCGCCACCAACTGGTCGAGCGCGCCTTCGCGCCGCCGCGCGAGCCGCGCATCTTCGGCCTCACCAATGGCGAACTGCCGCTGGTGGCGGCCAACAGCACCGCCGCGATGCGCGATCCGCTGCTGCAGGAGGTGCGCGTTGGCTAGTACCCATGAATCCGGCCTGCGCGATCAGGCCGCCGGCCTGCGCCGGCTGATGTCGTCGCCGCTGGCGGCGCTGTGCACGGTGCTGTCGGCCGATGGACGCGAAGGCAAGCCGGCACTCGTCAATCGTCTTGCGGCCAGCATGGCTCGCCGTGGCCATCCGGTGATGGTGCTGGAAGCGGCGGTCAACGCAGCCAACGCCTCCGCCGCCTCCACCGCATGCGAGGGACGGCCGAGCCTGCTCGACGTCGCCCAGGGGCGCGCTTCGCTGGAGCAGGCGCGCGTGGCCGATGCCGAAGGCATTGCGCATTGCCGCCTCGGCGCGCGCGACAACGCGCCGGCGCTGGCCGAGCTGTTGCAGCAGCTGGCAGCCGAGGGTGTACGCCTGCTGGTCAATGCCGAGCTCGATGCCGACGGTCAGTTGCCACTGCCAATGTTGGCCGACGGTGAGATCGTGGTGCAGCTGTCCGGCAGTGAAGCCGCGATCCGCGATGCCTACGACATGCTGCGCGCGCTCAAGGGCCTGTGCGGCCGCGGCACCGTGTCGCTGCTGGTGACCGATGTCGACCCCGTACGCGCGCGCAACGTACACGCCAATCTTTTCCATGCCGCCAGCCGCTATCTCGCGCTGCCGGTGCGCTCCATCACTGCGCCACCGGCGCGCCGTTCGGGTTCCGCTACCGCGACCTCCTCGACTCTTTCAGGAAACCGCCATGTATAACGCCCAGGGAAAATCTTCGGCCCGGCCACTGCTGGACAACTATGCGCCACTGGTCAAGCGCCTCGCGCACCAGCTCAAGGCGCGCCTGCCCGACAACGTCGAAGTCGACGACCTGATCCAGGTCGGCATGATGGGCCTGCTCGATGCGATGAACCGCTATGAAGAGCAGGGCAACCAGTTCGAGACCTATGCGGTGCAGCGCATTCGCGGCGCGATGCTTGACGAGCTGCGCAGCGTCGACTGGCTGCCGCGTAGCGTGCGCCAGAACATGCGCAAGATCGAGGCCGCGATCGGTAAGCTGCAGCAGGCGCTGCATCGCTCGCCGACCGAGGCCGAGGTCGCCAAACAGCTGGCCATCACCGTCGGCGAATATCAGCAGATGCTGGCCGATGGCGCGGGCCACCAGTTGGTGTATTACGAAGACTTCCATGACGACGATTACGGCGAGCATTTCCTCGACCGCCACTGCAGCAGTGACAGCGACGACCCGCTGGCCCAATTGCTGGAGTCGGACTTCCGGGGCGCGCTGGCCGGTGCGATCGGCGAACTGCCGGAGCGCGAGCAGCAGCTGATGGCCTTGCTCTATCAGGAGCAGATGAACCTCGCTGAAATCGGCGCCGTGCTCGGCGTGTCGGCGTCGCGCGTGTGCCAGCTGCACAGCCAGGCCATCGCGCGCCTGCGTGCGACGCTGAAGGAACAGGCATGGACTGGCGCAGCCTGATCGGCCTCGTCATTGCGGTCGGCGCAATCTTCGCCGCGCAATGGGCTGACGGCGGCCACCTGACCGCCTTGCTGCAGCCGGCCGGCCTGCTGGTGGTGATCGCCGGCACCTTCGGCGCGGTGCTGCTGCAGAGCGGGCCGTCCCGCTTGTGGAGCGCGCTGCGCCTGCTCAGACACGGTTTCGGCAAGCCGAACCGGGCCGAACCGGAATTTCGTCGCCTGGTGCGGCAGTGGGGCGCGGTCATGCGACGCTCGGGCGCGCTGGCGCTGGAAGCGTCATTGCGCTCGGTGAAGGACCCGTATGTGGCGCGCGGCTTGCGCCTGCTGGTCGATGGCGTGACGCCATCGCGCATCGGCGAGATTCTCGCGCGTGACACCGATGCCTTCGAACAGGAGCGCCGGCAGGCGATACGCGTATGGGAGACCGCAGGCGGCACCGCGCCGACCATGGGCATCCTCGGCGCGGTACTCGGGCTGGTACAGGTGATGGAGCAGTTGTCCGACCCGGGCAAGCTCGGTCCCGGCATTGCCGTGGCCTTTGTCGCCACGCTGTACGGCGTCGGCTTTGCAAACCTGGTATTCCTGCCGATCGCAAACCGATTGAAAGAGCAACTGGCGATCGAATTGCACGAGCGTGACATGGTGTCCGATGCTATCGTCGCGATTGCCTCCGGCGAGCCCGGGCACCTGATCGAGGAACGCGTCGCGCCGTCTTCAGGGTCGCACAAGGCGCCGGTTGCGCGCCGCCGCGAAGAGAGCGATGCAGCGACGGCGCGCTGAAGAACCGCTGCCGTCGGCCGACCGCTGGCTGCTATCGTGGTCGGACTTCGTCACGCTGTTGCTGGCCTTGTTTGCCGCGATGTATGCGGGCGCGTCGGTCGACCTCGCGAAGGCCAAGCTGGTTGCGCAGTCGGTAGGCTCGGCGCTGGGCACGGCCGGGCCGGGCAAGGGCGAGCCAAGGGACGCAACACCATCATCATCAGCAGCAGCGATGGCTGGGGCTTCGCCGTCCACGGCGGGCGGAATCAATCCGGGCAGCGCATCGGCAGCTGCTCCGGCCACGGTCACGGTCACTGCTGCGGACAAGCCGTCGGCCGCCGCCGCGTCGGCAACGAAGAATGCCACCGACGATAACCATGACAGCAACACCGAAGGCACCCGTGAGCTGGTCGCCGCATTGCGCGGCGCAATGGCTGGCATCGCAGGCAGCGACCGCGTGCGCATCGTGCATGAAGCCGCCGGTGTCGGCATCGACATCGATGCCACGCTGCTGTTTGCCACTGCCGATGCGAGGCTCGCGCCACAGGCCGAGGCGGCCTTGTCGGCGCTTTCCGGTGTGCTGGCCAGCCGCACTTGCAGCATCACCGTCGAGGGCCACACCGACAGCCTGCCCATCCATACGCCGCAATTCGGATCCAACTGGGAGCTGTCGGCCATGCGCGCTGCGATGGTCGCGCGCCGCCTGTCCGAGCAGGGCATAGGCAATGACAGGCTGAGCGCCGTCGGCCGCGGCGACACCCGGCCGCTGGCCACCAATGACACCCCGGCCGGCCGCGCCAGCAATCGCCGCGTGCACCTGATCGTCACGCTCGTAACGGCAGTGCACTGAAGACACATTCTCTTGCAATTTCGCAAGTTCTTTTCGGGAACGTCCGGATTAGGATGGCAACCAGACTGAGGTAAAGCCTGACCTTAAAGCCTGATCTTGAAGCCTGATCCTTTTCCGTGGAGAGTCTGATGAATGCCCCCCGCCTGACCCTTCTGCTCGCCGCTGCCAGCCTGCTGGCCGCCTGCGCGACGCCCGAATATCATGCCGCCGCTGATGAATGCCGTGGACCTGCGCTGCAGACCTATCCGGTCGTGATGCAGCAGCAGATGGTTCGCACCAGCCGGGAAGTGATGGTGCCGGACGGCTCGACCGTCTGCGACACGACCGAGGTCAAGAGTGGCGACAAGAACAGCGCGGTCAAGCAGACCCAGAGCGTCTGCCGACCCGGCATGCGCAAGGCGATCGAGTATTTCGATGAACCACGGATGGTGGACTTGAACCAGGGCGGCCGCGACGCCTACGTGCGGCAGTGCGCGCGCAGCCTGTGCCAGCAGCGTTACGGCAATCTCGACTGCAAGACGGGTAAGTAAGGGGGCGGGGAAAGGGAAGTCCGGGAAACGAGCGCCGGACCTGAAACTCAGCCAGTCACGAGGGCAGGGCGCGCCGCATGCAGGGCGAGGTCGGCCTGGCCGGAAGCGCCATACAGGCCGGACGTGGCCCCCAGTCCGAGCGCAGCCAGCGTCTGCCGGTTACGCGACTGCAGCTGGCCCAGCAACAGGCCATTGACCCGATTGGTTTCATGTGCGGCGCGCGCCAGCGACATCAGTGCCGCCCATTCGGCGCGGGTGCAATCGGGCGACAGCGCCAGCCAGTGCTGCATGCCTGCTTCGCTGGCCGGAAATCCCATGCTGCCGAGGGCGCGATGGCGTTCGTCAGCCAGCCGCGACAGTTCGGCGACCCGGGTCGCCTTGTGTTCCAGCAGGGCGGCGTGGGCGTCCGCGGCGCCGGTGGCGAGCAGGGTCTGCTCTTGCCGCAGCAACGCCAGCAGCGATTGCAGGGCCGAGGTCTCGGCGTCCAGGTGATCGGCAGGCGACATGGGCACTCCTGAATTCAAGACAATCAGCGCTTCTGCGCAATCAGTTCGCGTGCGCCGGCAATCATGTCGCCGGCAATGCGGTCGGCATCGATGCGGAATTCGCCGCGTGCGATCTCGCCACGGATGCGCTCGACCTTGGCAGCGTCGATCGGTACTTCCTTGCCGGCCGTGGCAGCCTTGGCGGTGCCCGACAGGCTGACCTTGTCGGCTTTGGCATCTTTTACCGGTACCGTCTCGCCCGTGGTAGCGGGTTTGCCCGCCGGGACGGTAACCGGGGGCAGTTTGTTGGCGCTGCTGGCTGAGTCGTCGATCTTCATCGCAGTTTCCTCATCGGGATCGTTTGTTGATTCAGGTAACGGCAGGGATTTTCAAATGTTGAGCACGTTGCTGAAAAAAATGCATCTTCTGCCAAGCCAGCGCCGCTGTGCGACGGGAAAGCGGTCAATTCCGGGCCTCGTCAATAACGAACCGACAACACCCCATCGGCCTGCGCCACCCCGGCCACCAACTGGCCGCTGGCGGTGCGTGCCTGCACCAGGTCGCCTTCGGCGCCGCTGGTCAGCGCCCGGCCTTCGCCGGATACCGAGAAACCATTGCCACTGGCAACCAGCCGTACCGGCTGGCCTTGCTGCACCACCGGCTGGCTCTTCAATTGTGCCCGCGATACCGGCATGCCGGCCGCCAGCGGCATCTGCAGCGTCCGGCCCTGCGCCTGCGCGAGGTCGGTCAGCACGCCGGCCGGCAGGCTGGCGAGGTCGCCCTGGCGCAGCACCAGGTCACTGGCGCCCAGCTTCTGTCCTTGCGCAAGCGGCGCGGCGCTGGCGACATAAGGGGTCGTGACACTGACCGTCGCCGGCAGTAACAGGTTCCACGCAGGCTGAGCACAGCGGATGCCGACCGAGGTCTTGCCCAATGCCTTCGAGCCCTGCGGCATCCACGTCTCGGGGGCGGCGCAAGCCGGCAAGTTCAGCCGCGGGTCCGGGTCTTTCAGCTTCACGCTGGCGGTGCCGGGGAGGTTGGCTGCCTGCGCGAGCAGGAAAGCCTCGGCCAGCGATTTCAGCGCGGCGATGTCCTGCCGCGGACCATCCGCTTTCATCGCCTGCTGCGCATGGGCGATACAGGCCATGAACCCGATCACGAGCATCAGGCAGGCCCTGACCAGAAAATTCGTCGGCTCGGTGTTCATTCCGTTGTTCATTGCACTCTTCATGGCGGCGTCGCGCAGGCAAGGGGACTTTGGTACGCCGTGATCTTGCGCCAGATGCCGCGTGTGCAATAGACAAAGCAGAACGGGAATCTCGGGCCTGATCGGCCCATGCCCGTCGACCATGCGTTTCTATCATCCATTCCACCGGTGCCAAAGGTTTTGCGCCGGCAGGAGCAGATGATGACGGACAGGCTGGATAACGAATTCCGCTTTCACCAGAGCGCGCTGGCCTTGCGCGCCGAGCGCCAGCAAGTGCTGGCCTCGAACATCGCGAACGCCGATACGCCCAATTTCAAGGCGCGCGATATCGATTTCAGGAAGGCGCTGGTGCAGGCGCTGGGCGGCACGCCGGGCGGGGGGATGGCTTCGTCGTCGGGCAGCGGTCCGCAAGTGACATCCACCTCGTCATCACTGGCCGCCGCGCTGTTGGCCTCGCATCCCGCGCACCTGACCTCCGCAGCAGGCAGTGCCGGCGCAGGCAACACTGCATCCGGCGCCGAACTGCTGTACCGCACGCCAAGGCAGGACAGCATCGACGGCAACACCGTCGAGCTCGATGCAGAGCGCGCGCAATTCGCCGACAACGCCGTGCGCTACGAAGCCAGCATCAGCGCAGTCAACGGCAAGCTCAAGAGCCTGCTGGCAGCCATTTCGGGGCAATAACGATGTCTCTCTTCTCCATCTTCAACGTCGCTGCTTCCGGCATGGCGGCACAGAGCCAGCGCCTGAACACCGTCGCCAGCAATATCGCCAACGCCGAGAGCGCCACCGGCCCCGACGGCCAGGCCTACAAGGCCAAGCAGGTCGTGTTCGCGGCGCAGGCCGTCGACAACGCCGGCAGCACTGGCGTGGCCGTCACCCAGGTGGTCGACGATCCGAACCCGCCGCGCATGATGTACGACCCCAAGCATCCACTGGCCAACGAGCAAGGCTATGTCGCGATGCCCAACGTGAACCCGGTCGAGGAGATGGTGAACATGATCTCCGCATCGCGCGCGTACCAGAACAACGTCGAAACGCTGAATGCGGCGAAATCACTGTTGCAGAAGACCTTGACCATAGGCCAGTAACGACGTCGGGGCCACGCAGATTTAGCGCAAGCGAAAAAAATCTGCGCGCCACCGGCGGAGCGCCGTCGAACACGCAGCACCGGACATGCAGCACCGAACGCGCAGTACCGATCAAGCAGCACCGATCAAGCAGCACCGATCAAGCAGCATCGAACACGCACCACCATTTTGCAGCAAGGATAAGGAGCCACCATGGCCACAGTCGCCAATGTCCAGAACGTCGCATCGAATGAACTGCTCGCCGCGATGAACCCCAAGGCCAGCGCCACCAGCGACGCCGATGCCGCCCAGGACCGCTTCATGACGCTGCTGGTCACGCAGATGAAGAACCAGGACCCGCTGAACCCGCTCGACAATGCGCAGGTCACGTCGCAGCTGGCGCAGCTGTCGACCGTCACCGGCATCGACAAGCTCAACAACACCATGCAGGCGATGATGGCCTCGACCCAGGCCGCGCAATCACTGCAGGCCGCCAGCATGATCGGCCACGGCGTACTGGTGCCCGGCAGTTCGCTGACGCTCAGCGGCGGCAAGGCCGTGTTCGGCGCCGAACTGTCGGGCCCGGCCGATGCGGTGCAAGTGACCATCGCCGACGGTGCCGGCAATCCGGTGCGCGTGCTCGACCTGGGCGCGCGTCCTGAAGGCGCCATTGCACTGGCCTGGGACGGCAAGACCGCCTCCGGCGCCACCGCACCGGATGGCAGTTACCAGATACAAGTCTCCGCCACGCGCGGTGGCCAGAAGGTGGGCGCCAATGCGCTCGGCTTCGGCGAAGTGATCAGCGTCTCTACCGGCAGTGGCGGCGCCAGGCTCAACCTGACGGGCACCGCCAATCCCGTCTCCATGAACGACGTGCGCCAGATCCTCTGATTCCGAGCAATCACTTCAGCGGCGCACTTCATTTTCCAACCGCGGATTCCCCACACCCTCATCCGATTTCAAGGGAGCAGCTCATGAGCTTTCAACAAGGACTGTCCGGCCTGTCGGCCTCGTCGAAGAGCCTCGAGGCCATCGGCAACAACGTCGCCAACGCCAACACCGTCGGCTTCAAGCAATCGCAGGCTATCTTCACCGATGTGTACGCCGCCTCGCTGTCGGGCAGCGGCACTTCGCAGATCGGCATCGGCACCCAGTTGTCCGAAGTCGTACAGCAGTTCACGCAAGGGAATGTGACCGCGTCCAACAACCCGCTCGACATGGCGATCAATGGCGGCGGCTTCTTCCGCATGAGCACCAATGGCACGATCAGCTATGCGCGCAACGGCCAGTTCCAGCTCGACAAATCGGGCTTCATCGTCAATTCGTCGGGTTCGCGCCTGACCGGTTATGTGGCCGACAGCCGCGGCATCCTGTCGACCGGTGCGCCGGCGGACATCAACATCCGCACCTCGGACCTGCCGCCGCAGACCACTTCCACCGTCGATGCGGTGCTGAACCTCGATTCGCGCCAGAACGTGCCCGTCACCACGCCGTTCGACATCAATGACCCGACCACCTACAACAATGCGACCTCGGTGTCGGTATACGACTCGCTGGGCAATGCGCATGTGCTGCAGACCTTTTTTGTGAAAACGGCCGCCGGCGCATGGGATGTCTATGCAGCCGCCGACCAGAGCCTGATCAACGGTGGCGCGGCCATCGGCAGCCTGGCCTTCGGCACCGATGGCGCGCTGACCCCGGCCAGCCAGGCCGCGCTGCCGATCAATGCGTCGATCCCGGTCACCACCGGCGCGACGCCGACGCTGGCCGTCGGTATCGATTTCACCAACACCACGCAGTTCGGCTCGACCTTCTCGGTCAACAAGCTCGACCAGGATGGCTACACCTCGGGTCGCCTGTCCGGCTTTGGTGTCGGCCCGGACGGCACCGTCACCGGCCGCTATACCAATGGCCAGTCGGCCGTGCTGGGACAAGTCGTGCTGGCCGCGTTCGCGAACCCGAATGGCTTGAAGCCCATGGGCGGCAACCTGTGGACCGAGACCGCCGAATCCGGCAGCCCGATGGTGGGCGCGCCCGAGTCCGGCAACCTTGGCTCGCTGCAGTCGAATGCGGTCGAAGATTCCAACGTCGACCTGACGGCCGAACTGGTCAACATGATCACTGCGCAGCGCAATTACCAGGCCAATGCGCAGACCATCAAGACGCAAGACCAGGTGATGCAGACGCTGGTCAACCTGCGTTGATCCGACTGACGCCTTGACTGATACCGATTCGGGAGCAAAGCCATGGACCGCATGATCTATGTCGCGATGACCGGCGCCAAGCAGGTGATGGAGCAGCAGTCCAACACCGCGCACAACCTGGCCAATCTCGGCACCACCGGCTTTCGGGCACAGCTCGACAGCTTTCGCTCGGTGCCTGTCGAAGGGCAGGGATTGGCGACCCGCGCCTTCGTGCTCGATGCCACCACTGGCAGCGACTTCTCGCAGGGCGTGGTGCAGCAGACTGGCAACGCGCTCGACGTCGCCATCAAGGGCGAGGGCTGGATTGCGCTCCAAGCCGCAGACGGCAGCGAGGTCTACAGCCGCGCCGGCAACCTCAGTGTCAACGACAGCGGCGTGCTGGTCGGGCAGGGCGGGCTGGCGGTGGCCGGCGACGGCGGCCCGATCACCTTGCCGCTCCAGGGCCGGCCGTCGATCGCGCCCGACGGCACCGTCAGCGTGATGGATGCGCGCGGCATTTCGAATGCGGTCGGACGCATCCGGCTCGTCAATCCGCCGGCAGCCGACCTGCAGCGCGGCGATGACGGCCAGTTCCGCACCCGGTCGGGCGACGTGCCCGATGCCGATGCGATGGTCAGGCTGGCGCCCGGCAGCATCGAGGCCAGCAATGTCAATGCCGTGGATGCGATGGTGAACCTCATCACGCTGTCGCGCGCCTTCGACCTGCAAATGAGCCTGATGAAAAACGCCGAGAGCAATGAGGCAAAAGCCAGTCAGATCCTCTCAATGAATCCGTAACGCCGCTCGCACAATATCCGCAGGCAGCATGTAAAGGAACCCCGCCATGATGAAGTCACTGTGGATCGCGAAGACCGGCTTGAGCGCGCAACAGGCGCAGCTCGACGTCATCTCCAACAACCTCGCCAACGTCGGCACCAGCGGCTTCAAGCGCTCGCGTGCCGTGTTCGAGGACCTGATGTATCAGACCACGCGCGCCGCCGGTGCGCAGTCGTCGCAACAGACCCAGGTCGCATCCGGCATGCAGCTTGGCACCGGCGTGCGCCCGGTCGCCACCGAGCGCCTCTTCACGCAGGGTAACCTGCAGCAGACCAGCAACCCGAAGGATGTCGCCATCCAGGGCCAGGGCTTCTTCCAGGTGCTGATGCCCGACGGGACCACCGGCTACACGCGCGACGGGTCGCTGCAACTGAACGCCGAAGGCCAGCTGGTCACTTCCAGCGGCTACCCGATCCAGCCGGCCGTCACCGTGCCGGCCAATGCCACCGACATGGCCATCGGCAGCGACGGCACCATTTCGATCAAGGCGGCGGGCTCGTCCCAGCATACGCTGGTCGGCAGCATTCAGCTGGCGCAATTCGCGAACCCGGCCGGCCTCGAGAGCAAGGGCGAGAACCTGTTCGCCGAAACCCCGGCTTCCGGCCAGCCGAATGCGGTCACGCCCGGCACCAGTGGCAGCGGCGTGCTGATGCAAGGCTATGTCGAGACCTCGAACGTGAACGTGGTCGAAGAGCTGGTCAACATGATCCAGACTCAGCGCGCATACGAAATCAACAGCAAGGCCATCAATACCGCCGACCAGATGCTGCAGCGTCTGGGCCAGCTGTAATCAGGAGACGGTCATGGCAGGCCTGAGCACCGAGGCCGCGCAAGCGGCGCATGTCCCGTCCCATCATCATCCCGAAGCACGCACGCTGGCGGCGATTGCCACGCGTGTGCTGCTGACCGCCGTCGGTTGCGGCGCGCTGGCCACCGTGGTGGCGCTTGTCGCCGGCTGTGCCGCTGTCGCGCCGGATTCCATCGTCGATCCAGCCCCGTCGAAGCAGGCGCAAGCTCAGTCGCAGGCCGCAATGGCACCGGCGATGAATGGCGCGATTTACGCGGCTGACAATTTCCGACCAATGTTCGAGGACCGCCGAGCACGGCTGGTCGGCGATACGCTCATCATCAACATCGCCGAAAAGACCAGCGCCGGCAAGAACGTCGCCAGTTCGTCGAGCAAGGATGCCAAGGCCGACCTGTCCATGCCTTCGGCCGTGGTGCCCATGAACTTCGAAGGTGCCTCCGGCATCAGCAATTCAGACAAGGCCGCGGCGAATGCAGCCAACAATTTCACCGGCACCGTGACCGCCACGGTGGTCGAGGTACTGCCGAACGGGAACCTGAAAGTGCGCGGCGAGAAGCAGGTCGCCTTCGACCGCAGCACCGAATTCATCCGCTTCTCCGGTGTCGTCAATCCGACCACCATCAGCAGCACCAATACGGTGCCCTCGACATCGGTGGCCGACATGCGCGTCGAGTACCGTACCAATTCGAACTTCGATCGCTCTGCATTGCAGTCGGCGCTTGCGCGCTTCTTCCTGTCCATTCTGCCGCTCTGACACGGACCCGGCCATGCTCCGCTTTCTTGCCCATTCCTTCAGCCTGGCGGTGGCATATGGCCTCGGTCGCCGCATCGGCGGCCCGCTGCGCCGCATCTTCTTCGTCCGTTACCTGGTCTTGCTGTTGGCCGGACTGATGTCATGGAATGTGCAAGCCGAGCGCCTGAAAGACCTTGCCTCGATACAGGGCGTGCGTAACAACCAGTTGTCCGGCTACGGCATCGTGGTCGGCCTCGACGGCACCGGCGACCAGACGACGCAGACTCCGTTCACCGTGCAGAGCATCGCGTCGATGCTTTCGCAAATGGGCATCAACCTGCCGCCCGGCCAGCAGCTGCAATTGAAGAATGTCGCCGCGGTGATGGTGACGGCGGTGCTGCCGCCATTCGCGCAGCCGGGCCAGGAAATCGACGTCACCGTATCGTCGATCGGCAATGCGAAGAGTCTGCGCGGCGGCACGCTGCTGCTCACGCCGCTGAAGGGGGCCGACAACCGCGTTTATGCCATGGCCCAGGGTAACCTGCTGGTCGGCGGCGCGGGCGCATCGGCCGGCGGCAGCAAGACTCAGATCAACCACCTGCTCGCCGGTCGCATCAGCGGCGGCGCCACCGTCGAACGTGAAGTGCCGACCATGCTCGGTAAAACCGGCACCATCACGCTGGAATTGAAGACCACGGACTTCGCGAACTCGGCACGGGTGGTCAGCGCGATCAACCGCAGCTTTGGCGAAGGCATGGCCAGCGCCAAAAATGGCCGGGTGATCAACGTGCGCGCACCCGACGACGACAGCCAGCGCGTGTCCTTCCTCGCTGCGCTCGAAGAACTTGATATCAGTACTGCGAAGGCACCGGCCAAAGTGATCGTCAATGCGCGCACTGGCTCCATCGTGATGAACCAGTCGGTCACCCTGGAACCCTGCGCGATCGCGCACGGCAATTTGTCGGTCGTGATCACGTCGACTCCCGTCATCAGCCAGCCCAATCCCTTCGGCCAGGGCCAGACCGTGGTCACCGAGAAGGCGGATATCGCAATCAAGAAGGACGGCGGCCAGCTGGTGATGCTGCAGGCCGGCGTATCGCTGGCCGATGTGGTGAAGGCATTGAATGCGGTCGGCGTCACGCCGCAAGATTTGCTGGTGATCCTGCAGGCGATGAAGTCTGCCGGCAGCCTGCGCGCCGAACTCGAGATCATTTGACGGAGCAAACGCCATGGCCGTGAATCCCACTGCGAATGCTGCCACCGGCTTCATGCTTGCTCCGAGCAGCGGCGCCAGCCTGAATGCCGGTACCGGCATCCTGGATGCCAGCGGCCTGAGAAGCCTGCGCGAAGCCGCGCACGAGAATTCACCCGAGGCGCTGAAGAAGGTATCGACCCAGTTCGAAGCGCTGTTCCTCGACATGGTGATGAAGAGCATGCGCGACGCTGCGCCGGCCGAAGGCCTGATGGACAGCGAGCAGGGCAAGATGATGCAGGGCATGCTCGACCAGCAGTATTCGAAGGCGCTGGCAGCGCGCGGCATCGGCCTGGCCGATGTGCTGGTGCGCCAGATGACGCCCAAAGGCGTGCCCGTGCCCGCTGCCGCAGCTGCATCCGCATCCACCGCTGCAGCCGAGCCTCCGGGAGCCGCCTCCGCCAGCGCGAAGCTGCCCGTGCCAGCCAGCGCCACGGCACTGTCCGGGGCAGCAGCTTCTGCTGTGATGGCGGCGCATTCCGCGCCGTCGGCACCGTCCGAAACGTCGGGAGCGACTTCCGCCAAGCGCAGCTTCATCGACAAGCTGAAGGCGCATGCAGAGACAGTCAGCGCCGCCACTGGCATCCCGTCGCGTTTCATGGTCGCGCATGCGGCGCTGGAGAGCGGCTGGGGCCGACGCGAGATTCGCAATGCCGACGGCAGCAATTCGCACAATATTTTCGGCATCAAGGCTGGCGCCAACTGGAAAGGCAAGACCACCGACGTGACGACCACCGAGTACGTGAACGGCGTTGCACAGAAGCGCATTGAGCGCTTTCGCGCGTATGACTCCTACGCCGACGCCTTTGCCGATTATGCCAAGACCCTGACCGGCAGCTCACGCTACCGCGAGGTGGTGGCGTCGGCGACGGATGCGAATGGCTTTGCACAGGGTTTGCAAAAGGCGGGTTACGCGACCGACCCGCACTACGCACAGAAACTGTCGCGCGTGATCTCGCGGGTCTGAAGTAAACATTTTCCAGCGCCGGCCGTAACCGGTGTGAGGGCCGGATTCATGGGCGGCATGCCGCAGTCCCTCATTTGATTGACGGCGCAACAAGGACGGCCCAGGCACCATCATGACAACCAGCATACTTTCCATCGGCCAGAGCGCGCTGGCAGCCGCGCAAATCGGGCTGGCCACCACCGGCCACAATATTGCCAACTCGGCCACGCCCGGCTATACGCGACAGATTGTCGAGCAGGGCGCCGTCGCCGGCCAGAACAGCGGCTATGGTTTTGTCGGCAAAGGCACCGAAGTCGTCGGCGTGCGCCGCGTCTATAGCGAGTTCCTGTCCGGCCAGGTACTGTCGGCGCAAATCAACAAGAGCAGCCTCGATACCTATTATTCCCAGATCAAGCGCATCGACAACCTGCTGGCCGATCCGTCGGCCGGCGTGTCGCCCGCCTTGCAGGACTTCTTCAAGAGCGTGCAGAACCTGGCCGCGCAGCCGAATGACGCGGCATCGCGGCAAGCCTTGCTGTCCTCGGCTGAATCCCTGGCCGCCCGTTTCAACGGGCTGGATGCGCAGCTGGCCGACATGCGCGCCGGCGTCAATGGCCAGATCGAATCCAGCGTCTCTGCCGTCAATGCCTATGCACGCCAGATCGGCCAGCTGAACGACGCGATCGAAAAAGCTACCACCGCTGCGCAGGGCCGTCCGCCAAATGACCTGATGGACCAGCGCGACCAGCTGATCGCCGAGCTCGGCAAGGAAGTGCGGGTGACCGTGGTCGCGCAGGGGAACAGCAGCAACGTCTTCATCGGCAACGGCCAGCCGCTGGTCGTCGGTGACAAGGCCTATGCACTGGCGGCCACCAGTTCACCGACCGATAGCAACCGCACCGTCGTGGCCTATGTCGCCAAGGGCAAGACCAGCATCCTCGCCGAAAGCGCGTTGCCGGGCGGCCGGCTCGGCGGCCTGTTCGACTTCCGTTCGCAAACCCTGGACCCGACGCAGAATGCGCTGGGCCGTATCGCCATCGTGCTCGGCGATACCGTCAATGCGCAGCACCGGCTGGGACAGACCACGTCCGGCGCGATGGGCACCGACCTGTTCCGGCTGTCGTCGCCGCAAGTCACCGCCAGCCGCGACAACACCGGTAGCGGGCAGGTGAGTGCCGTGCTGCAGGACAGTTCGCAGCTGACCACCAGCGACTATCGCGTGCAGTTCGATGGCAGCAACTACCATGTGACGCGCCTGTCCGATAACACCGACACCAGCTATGCGAGCCTGCCGCAGACCATCGACGGACTGACGATTTCGCTCGCGGGCACACCGGCCACCGGCGATGAATTCATGATCCGCCCGACCGCTGGCGGCGCGAACGGCCTGAAGGTGCTGATCAAGGATGTCTCCGGGCTGGCAGCGGCCGCGCCGGTGCGCGCGCAGTCGCTGGCCACCAATGCCGGTACTGGCACCATCAGCGCCGGCGCGGTCGATGCGAGCTTCGTTCCCGCCAATATCGCCGCCCCGGTCACGCTGCAGTATGCAAGCGCCGGCAACCAGCTGAGCGGCTTCCCGGCCGTACCGGTGACGGTCACGGTCAATGGCGTGGCCACCACCTATGCCGCCGGCGCGCCGGTCCCCTTCGTGGCCGATGCCAGCTACAGCTTCAATGGCATGCAGGTGGCGCTGTCGGGCGCGCCCGCCAATGGTGACCGCTTCAGCATCGCTGCCAATACCGGCGGCGTCGGCGATGCGCGCAATGCCGCGCTGATGGCCGACTTGCAGGGCACGATGACCATAGGCGGCAAGACTGCGCATTTCCAGGGCGCCTACGCAATGCTGGTGGCCGACGTCGGCAACAAGACGCGCGAGCTGGAAGTCACCAGTGCGGCGGCCGGCACCTTCTTCACGCAGGCTGTTTCGGCGCAGCAGGGCGAATCGGGCGTCAACCTCGACGAAGAGGCCGCCAACCTGATGCGCTACCAGCAGGCTTACCAGGCAGCCGGCAAGTTGATGCAGGCCGCCGGCCAGCTGTTCGAGATCCTGTTGCAGCTCGGCCATTGATGGCCTTGCAGGCGAACAGATCCGGAACACCACGGCAGGCTAAAAGCGACAGGCACTGACAAGCTCCAGGACAGATCATGAGAATCAGCACCAACACCTTGTACGCCTCAGGGCAATCGCGCATCACCGAGTTGCAGTCGAACCTGGTGAAAACCCAGCAACAGATCTCGACCGGCCGCCGCATTCTGTCGCCGGCCGACGATCCCATCGGCGCATCGCAAGTGCTGAACCTCGAGCAGGGGCAGGCGATGAACCAGCAATTCGCGATCAACCGCATCAATGCGGGCAATGCACTGCGCGAACAGGAAGGCACGCTGACCGGGATTGACGAACTGACGCAAGACCTGAAGACATTACTGGTCCAGGCCGGCAACGGCGCACTGGACGATACGCAGCGCGGCTACCTCGCGACCGAGCTCGACAGCAAGTTCGACCAATTGCTGTCGCTGGCCAACAGCAAGGACAGCATGGGAAATTACCTGTTCTCGGGCTTCCAGGCCGGCACCGCCCCCTATGTGAAAACGGCTACCGGTGCCATCTTCCAGGGCGATGGCGGGCAGCGCATGCTGCAGGTGGACGTCAGCCGTCGGGTCAGTACGTCGGTGAGCGGCGAGCAATTGTTCGAGGCTATCGATACCGGCACGGCTGCTGCGCCGGGCACGGTACAGGACATCTTCACGACTCTGCGTAGCTGGTCCGATGCACTGAAGTCATCAACCGCCACACCGGCCGCACAAGCGGCGCTGTCGAATGCGACGTCGGCCGCCGGCAATTCACTCGACACCTTGCTCGACCGCGTACTGTCGGCACGCGCCACCATCGGGGCGCAGCAAAAGGAAATCGATGCGCTCGACAATGCTGGTTCGGCGCGCGACATCGAATATTCGCAAGCCAAGTCGGTGTTGCAGGATGTGGATTACACGCAGGCCATCAGCCAGTTCAGCCAGCAGCAGACCACGCTGGAAGCGGCGATGAAATCCTTCAAGTCGGTGTCGCAGCTGTCGCTGTTCTCACTGATCTGATTGTTGTCGGCCGGCCTGGCGCTTGCGCAGCAGCGCAGCCAGTTCAATATGCCCGCCACGTTCGGCGTAATACAGCGGTGTCTTGCCGTCGGCGTCCGTGACGCCGGTGCTCGCGCCAAAGTCGAGCAGCAGCTCGGCCAGCTTCAGGTGGCCCAAGGCTGCGGCAACATGCAAGGCGGTTTGTTCCTTGTCATCGCGGCGGTCGACATCGACGCCTTGCTTCAGCAGCGCGCTCAGAAACTCGTCATGGTCGCGCAGGCAGGCCAGATGCAGCAGGGAGGTTTCGCCCAGCGTGATATCGGTCTGGCCCATCGCGAATAGCAGCGCCGCCTTTTCTTCGGTATCGCGGTCGGACAAGGCCAGCCAGCCCAGCGGCGGCACGTCGTTCAGCAGCGCGTCCCTGACCGCCTTCTTGCCATGTTCGCGCAAGACCTTGGCGACGCTGGCGGCACTGCCGTGCGCCAGCTTCGAGATCAGCAATTGCGAAGGCTGCCGCGCTTGGGCAGCGGTCAGCGCGCGCTTGCCGGTCTCGCCGGGACGCGGCTTGCGTACATAGACTTCCCCCGCCTTGGTACGGGTAATCCCGAGCGCATCGACACGGCGTATGTTTTCACCGCTGATCTGGGTCAGGAATTGCCAGGTCTTATCGCTGCTGGGCATCCGGTGCTTCTTGCGTACATGCGCGGCGACGAAGTCGAACAGCGAAGTCAGCTGTTCGCGCAGCGCGCCCGAGGCGAGCGACTTTTTTCCGCACAGCAGGAAGTAATTGCCTTCATCGGTGGGCAGCGACTTGTCCAGCGCGCCGGCCTCGCAGAAGCCGAGGAGTACGTCACCATGCCAACGCTCATCCTCGGTCGGATGCCGCAGCGTGGCGCGCAGTTCTTCCCAGGGCAGCTTGTCGATCACGCCTTTGGCCGACAGGTTGAAGCCATCGGGATCGTCGTCGCCATGCAATTGCACGATGACGCGCGTATCGGGGCCGACCAGGCCTTGCCTGAACAGCCCGCGTACCTGCTCCAGCATGGCTTGCTTGCGCGCTTCAGGAGAGTCGCCCATCGACAGGTGGGCAATGACGGCGGCATACCGCAGGTCATGCTTTTCAAGCGCGCTGATCACGTGGGTATTGGTGTGTTCGAGGTCGGCGCCGCCGCTCAGGTAGAGCACATGCAGATATTCGTTGCCCCCGGCCTCGGCACCGGCTTTGGTCCGGGCCTTGTCCTCGGCGGCGCGTACAGGCAGGGCATCCGCCGGACGGGGCTGGCGAGCCGACGCGGGTTGGTCGTGGCGGGCAGTGATGCGCGGGAAGGACATGGGGCAGCCTTTCGGACGAGTTCCAACGCGGGAGGGATTCCCGGTCATTGAAGCTACGTGTCCCGGCGGCGGCTGTCGGCTCGCCGCTAGTGCATCGGCGACGCAATGCTCACGCGGAGCATTGCCCAAGCGTGCCTCAGCCGGCGCCTGCCAGTGCGCTGGTCATCCGGGTGAGTGCCTGCTCCATCGCTGCCAGCAGCGGCGCCGACAGATACGGCAGTACAACGGTGATCATCAGGAAGCCAGCGCCCAGCGTGACCGGGAAGCCGATGCCGAACAGGTTCAGCTGCGGCGCGGCCTTGTTCAGGATGCCGAGCGCGAGGTTGGTCACCAGCAGTACTGCGATGATGGGCAAGGCCAGTTGCAGTCCGAGCGCGAACACCTGCCCACCATAGGTGGCCAGCATCCGGAACGGGCTCATGCCCATGGGCGCGGCCGATATCGGCAGGGCGGTAAAGCTCTTGGCGAGTGTGGCCAGTAGGGCAAGGTGCAGGTTGGAGGCCACGAAGATCATCAGCGCCAGCCAGCCAAAGAACTGGCTGACCGACGAGGCCTGGGACTGGCTCAGCGGATCGAAGAAAGTGGAGAAGGACAAGCCCATGCTGAGCGCGGCCAGTTCACCCGCCAGCTCGACCGCGGCGAACACCAGCCGCATCGCAAAGCCGAGCGCAAAGCCGATCAGCATCTGCTGCACCAGCACCAGCAAGCCATCGCCGGAAAAGGGCGCAACCTCGGGTAGCGGCGGCAGGCCGGGGGCGATGGCGACCGACAGCAGCAATCCCAGTCCGATCTTGACCGTGGTCGGTATGCTGGTGTGCCCGAACAGCGGCGCGACCGTGATCATCGCCAGTATCCGCGCAGCCGGCCACAGCAGCATGACCATCCATGCATTGAGCTGTACGCTACTGACGGAAAACATCGCGGGTAAATGTTTGTCTGAGGACGGAAGCTCAGCCGACCAGCGCCGGTATGCCCGTCAGCGTGCGGCGCATGAAGTCCAGCAGCACGGTCAGCATCCACGGCCCGCCAATCACGATGGCCAGCATGATGCCGACCAGCTTGGGAATGAAAGACAGCGTGGCTTCATTGATCTGGGTGGCGGCCTGGAAGATGCTGACGACGAGGCCGATCGCGAGGGCGACCAGCAGCAGGGGACCCGCCACCATCAGCAGCGTTTCCATGGCCAGGCGGCCCTGGGTCATGACGGTTTCGGGTGTCATCTCTTGTCCTTAGCTGACAAAGCTCTGCGCCAGCGAGCCGACCAGCAGCGCCCAGCCATCCACCAGTACGAACAGGATCAGCTTGAACGGCAGCGCGACAATGGCCGGTGACACCATCATCATGCCCAGCGCCATCAATACGCTGGCCACCACCATGTCGATGATCAGGAAGGGGATGAAGATTGCAAAGCCGATCTGGAAAGCGGTTTTCAGTTCCGACGTGATGAAAGCTGGCACCAGCAGGCGCAGCGGCACCTGCTCCGGCCCTTCGAGCGCCGGGCTGCCGGACAGCTGCACATACAGCGCGAGGTCGGACGCGCGGGTTTGCGCCATCATGAATTGCTTCAGCGGCGCGGTGCCTTTCTCGAGGGCGACTTGCATGCTGATCTTGTTTTCCTGTAACGGCTGCCACGCTTCGTCATAGATCTTGTCCAGCGTCGGGCCCATCACGAAGAAGGACAGGAACAGCGAGAGGCCGACGATCACTTGATTGGGCGGCGCATGTTGCGTGCCCAGTGCCTGCCGCAGCAGCGACAGCACGATGACGATGCGGGTAAAGCTGGTCATCATCAGCAGCACGGCCGGCAGGAAGCCGAGTGCCGTCATGAACAGCAGGGTTTGCAGCGACAGGCTGTAATTGGTACCGCCGCCGGCGGCCGGGGAGGTGCTGAAGGCGGTAATGCCCGGCTCGGCCAGTGCGGCGAGCGGTGTCAGCAGAAGTGCTGGCAGTCCAGCACGCAATACGGCGCGCAATGCCGTACGCAACTTCGTGCGCAATTTCGTGCGCAATGCAAGCAGCATGGCAGGATGGATCTCGCTGCGCATCATGAATCCTGCTTGCGGTTCAGTGCGCGCTGCAGCCAGGCGGCGAACGGAGGTAGCGGCGGCTGGACTCCGGCGGCCTCGCTCGCCGTTCCTGCAAGGTTCATGTTGACGGTTGTCTGCGGCAGCGTCTTGTCGAGCAGGTTCACGCTGCCCGGTGCCACGCCCAGCACCAGCCATTGGCCGGCCACCTCGACGACGGCTACCCGTTCGCGCGGGCCTACCGATGCGGCAGCAATCACGCGCACGGTCGCATTCGAGGTCGGGCGCAAGCGGCCGAGGCGGGCGACGGCCCATGCGAGGCCGCCTATCATTCCCAGCACCAGCAGCAGCCCGAAAGTTACCTGCAACATGATTTCGCTCCTGCCTCGGGCCTTATTTGTTCAATTTGCGAATGCGCTCCGACGGCGTGACGATGTCCGTCAGTCGGATGCCGAACTTGTCATTGACGACCACCACTTCACCTTGTGCGATCAGGCAGCCATTGACCAGCACATCCATCGGCTCGCCAGCCAGGCCATCGAGTTCCACCACCGAGCCCTGCGCCAGTTGCAGCAGGTTCTTGATCGCGATCTTGGTGCGGCCCAGCTCCACGGTCAGCTGCACCGGGATGTCGAGGATGAAGTCGATATCGTTCTTCTGTACGCTGCTGCCATTGGCCGTAAAGTCGCGGAACGCGGCTTTCTCGACAGGGGCGGTAGCGGCAGCGGGGCCGTCGGCGGCGGCCTGCTCGGCCAGCGCCGCGCTCCAGTCGTCGACAGTGGCGCTGTTCTCGGGGTCAAGCATGGTCGTCATGTTCATCTCCTTGCAGGTTGTCCTGATGGGCGGCCGGCAGCAACTCCTGCACGCGAACCGCGTACTGGCCGTTGAGCTGGCCGTGCGTGCAATGCATCACCGGTACACCGGCGACTTTCGCTTCGAGCGTGTCGGGAATGTCGAGCCCGATCACATCGCCGGCGCGCATCTTCATCACGTCGGCCAACGTCATGCGGATGTTGCCCAGGTCGACCACCAGCTCGACTTCAGCCGTCTGTATCTGCTGCTTGAGCAACTTGATCCAGCGCTGGTCCATCTCCAGCGTCTCGCCCTGCAAACTGGACGTCATCAGGTCGCGGATGGGCTCGATCATGGAATAGGGCATGCAGACATGCATCTCGCCCGATTGCGAGCCGAGCTCGACGGTAAAGGTGGTCGACACCACCACTTCATTCGGCGTGGCGATGTTGGCGAATTGGGTGTTCATCTCGGAGCGGATGTATTCGAACTCCAGCGGATGCACCGGCTCCCAGGATTTACGATAGGTCTCGAACCAGATCTCGAGCACGCGCTGGATGATGCGCTGCTCCGTCTGCGTGAAGTCGCGTCCTTCGACGCGCGTGTGAAAACGACCATCGCCACCAAACAGGTTGTCGATCATCAGGAACACGAGATTGGGGTCGATCACCATCAGCGCCGTGCCGCGCAAGGGCTTGCAGTGCACCAGGTTCAGGTTGGTCGGCACCACCAGGTTGCGGATGAATTCGCTGTACTTCGAGACGCGCACCGGACCGACCGAGACCTCGGCGGTACGGCGCAGAAAATTGAACAAACCGATGCGGAACAGTCGCGCGAAGCGTTCGTTGATGATCTCGAGCGTCGGCATGCGGCCGCGCACGATGCGTTCCTGCGTGGCCAGGTTGTAGGTGCGTACGCCGGAGGTATCCGAATCCTGCGGCGTGTCTTCGGCGTCGCCGGACACGCCGCGTAGCAGCACATCGACTTCTTCCTGGGAGAGGAAATTTTCAGCCATCGGTTTTATCGTTCGGTGGGAAGGGCGGCGGGATCGCGCGCACGCTATCTAACTGAAGGAGATTGTAGGAAGCCACCCGTTATCGGGATGGGCAAAACAGAGGGGCAAAAGCGGGCCAGTTGGGCCGCAGTTGGGCCGGATTGTTCTGATTTTCGGCCGTTCGGACGGTAAACGCTCGGCAGAACACGGCACGAAGAATGGCTACTCAGGGCGCTTGATTGTTATTTATTTTTCAAGAGCGACCCTGCCATGAGCCTGCCGACCGCGACTTCCGCCCGCTTCGATGTGACCCTCAGTACAAGCACAAACACGAACGCCAACACGAGCGCCAACACGAGCGCCAACACGAGCGCCAACGGGAACGCCAGGACCAGTACAAGTAGTCGGCCAAGTACGGGCAATGAACATCTTCCGGTCGCACCCGTCCCGGTGCCGGGCACCGGCGCAGAAGGCGACACGGGTTCGCCCGCTGCCAGGATCGCCATGCACTCCCGCAAGCGCCCGCGCGATGACGATGATGCAATGCAGGTGGGCGGCATCGATAGCGACGATTCCAGTGTGGACAGTGCCTCACAGGACGACGCCGTCGATGAGGAATCGACCGAGCCGGTCGTCAAGCGCCGGCGGATGGCCAACGGTCCGGACAACGCGGCCCAGACCCGGGCTGCGCGCGAGCAGCTCAGCGCAGCACTGCAACACGGCGACCTGCAGCAGCTGGAGGCGCTGCTCAATCAGCATCCCGCCTGTCTTGAATTCAGGCATCCGGTCACGAAGGCGACCCCGCTGCTGGAAGCGGTGTGGTGGGGACGGGTCGAGGCCGTGTGCTGGCTGCTCGGGCGCGGCGCCGATGCCGACGCGGAATGCGAGGGCTACTATGCCGGCGAACTGACGGATGATGACCTTCCCGATGGCCCGCCCGAAGCCCTGCGCGCGCATGCCACCACGCAGCTGATGGCAGCGCCGGGTAAGCAAATTACCAAGGGACTGAGCGGCGATTGGGAAGGACATGTGCTGTGGCACTCGCCGCTCGCGCATGCGGGAGCCCATCGCGCGCACGCGATCTTGCGACTGCTGCTGGACAAGGGCGCAAAGCCGACTGCGGCCGCCTTGAGCGCATCCATCGTCGCTGGCGATCTCATCGGCATGCAGGCATTGCTGGCCGCGGGTGCCAGGCCGGATCATTGTCCTGATGCTGGGCCTCTCCAGAATACGAGCAGCTTTGTTTGCGCCATTGCCGTCGACTCGGGCTGGGAGGCGCTGCTGGCGCATATGGTCAAGACCTTGCCTGTGGAGGATCTGGCGAACGAGGTGCGCGGTGCCCTTGACTACTGCGCCGAAGATATCGGCCTGCCGCTGCTGCAGCGTCTGCTGGCCGCCGGCCTCGCACAATACGCGCAATACACGCAGGCAGTGCAGGGCCGCGATACGCCCGGCAAGCACTGGCTGGTCGAGGTGGCGCTGCGCAATAGCAACGGCCCTGTGGCCTGCTGGCTTCTGCAACAGGGCTATGCGTACATCTTCGAGAGTGACGCCGATGTGCAGCTGGCCGCACAGGGTTGCCGCGAGCAGCCGAGCTTCGTCGATCTGCGTCAGCGGATGCCGACCCCGCTGCTGAAGGAGCGCTTCCTGAACTGGTGCCTGTGCAAGAGCCTGCTGCTTTACTACGATGGTCTTATCAAAAACAAGCCGAGCGACGAGTTCAAGTGCTGGCTGGTCGGGCAGGGCGCATCGCCCACCTTTGTCTCCGGACCCGACGGCACGCATGATGAACTCGCTTTCCATCTGGCGGTCAAGACCAGCGACCTGCCTGTCGTGCAAGCTTTCCTCGACCGTTATCCCGATCAGGATTTTCATGTGCCGGGCGTCGCCGGACTGTACCCGATCGAACTGGCGGTGATGAGGCGGGAGCCGGCGATGCTGCAGCTGTTGATGAGCCGCATCGTGGCGAATGAACAATTCTTCGCCGGGCTGTACGAGCATGCAGTGACCCTGGCTCGCCACCAGCGCCTTGGCGAAGAGCTGCTGTCCGGTCAATTGGTAAATATCCCCGATGCCGCGCGCTCCGCGGTGTTCATCAAGGTATGCAATGCGCTCGACTGGAAGTCGCTGGAGTTCATGTTCACCTATGACGCCACGCCGCTGGCCGACTGGTTCCGGAACATCAAGAGCATCTTTCCCGAGACCAGGCGCGCTCTGCTCGACAGCTTCGTACGGCAGGCCGACCTGCTGCACAGGCCGCGGCGGGTGCTGGAGACGCCGGCATGGAAAGCGTCCGCCAATGCCGGCCAGCTGCTGGACCACATCGGGATGGAGGCAAGGAAAGCCGGCGCGGCGTTCGGCGCGGGCGTGGCCGGGCGTCTGGAGGAGTCCGGTCTGACGGGCGAGATTGGCGCGACGCTGCAGTTCTTGTGGGAGGGATACAGTTACCTGCGCGCGGCCATCATCGATGTCGATCACGATATGGCAGTCGCCGGGCAGCAGTTCGCCAGCTTCGTTGGCTACTGGCTGCCGGCCACGCCGGTATGGGAAAGCTGGCTGAAGCCGACCATGAAGAAGATCGACGACAGGGACGTGTCGCTGCCGTTGGCCTATGCGCTGACGCACCGGATCGTCGCGCAGGTGAAAGACCTGCGCGAGGGCGGCAAGGCGAGGGCGATCGCCTGGGCGACGCAGTTGGTCGCGCAACTGCCCCTGCTGTGCGTGAGCTGCGTCGACGCTGAGACGGAGCGGGTCGATCTCGCGAAAGCCGGGCAGGCTTTGCAGCGTCTGGGCATGTTCCTGCCGAACGCGAATCGTCTGGCCTTCGCGCTGCAGTGCGCGTATGCGAAGGTCGTGTCCGCGAACACCGCTGCCTCGTCGTCAGGCATCGCCGGCACGCCGGCGCAGCTGTACCGCGGGTTCGCAGCGCAACTGCTCGCGGAGGTCAGGCAGGTCTTTGCCGCGAGCGACGACGATGAAGACAAAGCGCAGGCCAAGGTGGCCGTCGCGCTGGGCAAGTTGGCGCAGCGTGAGGTCGCCGACGCGCTGGGCCGCCTGTCGCAGGACGATTACCAGCGCCAGCATGGCGGCGGCAAGGCGCTGACGCCGCCATTCATCCTCGATGCCATCCACCTGCTGTCGGAAATGGTCTGGTGGCAGATGGATGTGCTGCTGAAGCATTTCGATCTGGCGCTGGACGGACAGGTCAACCTGCTCGAACGAGAAATGAAACCATTCGAGCAGTTCGCTCAAGCGCTGCCGCAGTATGCCCGCTACCTTGACGAGCAGAGATTCGAATACTGAAAGAGAATTGAATACTGAACCGCGCGGTGCTGTTGACCGGATCAGTTTGCGGGATCAGGTTCAGGGGGACAGCTAGCGGGGGCAGCTTACTGGATCACGAAGGACGTCAGGTAAACGCCGTGGATGGTCGGCGCGGCGAGATCGGGCGCATACGGCTGTTTCAGGTTGGCGGCGATCTCGGTGGCCAGCGCCTGTTTGCCATTCGGTGATTGCAGCTCCTCGATGGTCTTGGCCGACAATAGCAGCAGCATGCGGCTCTTTACCTGCGGCATGTAGAGCTTCAGCTGTTCCCCATCCTTGGCCTCTTTGACCTGTAGCGTGATGCCGGCTTGCAGGATGCGGTCACCGGTGAGATTGACGGTGAAGGGCTCGAGTTCGACGAAGACCGGCGGTGCAGGCGGCGGCTTGACGGCGGCATGCGCTTCGGCCGCAGGCGGTTTCAGGAAATGCCAGGCCGCAGCGCCACCGCCGCCCAGCACCAGCAGGCCTGCGACGGCGATCACGATCAGTTTCTTGCGCGACTTCGGTTTGGCGGAATTGATGTCGGTGACATTGCTGTCGGCAGCATTGGCAGTGGGAGCAGCGGCTGTGGCCATGGAGTCCTCGGTAATAAGCGGGTGGGGGTAGCTGGCGCGGTCTGATGGCTGTGTTCAGCCTGCGAATGACAGGCAGGCCGGTACCATCAGGCAAACAGGTCGACCAGGCGCGATGCGGCTATGCTGCGCGCGGTTCGCAGCGACGCGGCCTCCGCTGCCATGGCCGCATCGTCGACCTCGGTGGCCGCGCCCGCGCTGCGTGTGCCGCGGGTGTCGTTCTCGCCTTGCGCGCGCGATGCCGACTGACGGCCAGCGTCGCCGCTGTCGACGCTGGCCTGCTGCAGTTGCAGGCCGGCTTCAGCCAACATCTCCTTCAGACGCGGCACGGCATCTTGTATCGCTTGTCGAACCTCGGGCTGCAGGCTGACGAAGGCGGCACTGGCCTGGCCATCGCTGACCGACAGCGTCACGCGCACCGGGCCGAGGTCGGGCGGATTCATCGTGAGGCTGGCGATCTGTTGCTCGTTTCGCGCCATCCACACCACTTGCTGGCCGAAGGCGTCCTGCCATGGCGCCGAATGCAGGCGCGGAGCGACATGGGCGGCATGCTCGGGTGCTGCAGCGTTGGCCAATGATGCCGCAGGCGTGCCTGCTGCAGCCGCGATCGCTTGTGCCAGACCGCTGCCGCTGCTGCCGTTCTCCGCAGCCAGCGCTTGCTGAAGTCCGGTGCGTGTTGCCTGTGCATCGTTGAGCGCCGCGCGAAACTCCGGTGCGACCTTGCTGGCAGCGACTTCCTGTGCGCGCAGCGATGCATGTACGTCCCGGGCCTCGACCTTGTCGTTGCCGGCAGCGTCTGTCGCATCGGCGGCGCTGCCGCTGTCAAGCGCGGACCCGTTCTGTGCACGTAGTCGGGCGCCATGCGGCTCATCGAGGCCGAATGCGTATGCCTTGCCTGTGCCGGCAGCATCAGCCGCCAGTACGCCCACGCCATCGGCTTCTGCCGCGGTGGTGGGCAAGGCGGCGGACGTGTCCGCAGGATCCATGGTTCCCGTCGTCGCCGGCATTGCCGTTGCGATCAACGGTGTTTGCAAGCTGTTCACGAAAGCCTGCAAGCCGCCGTCCAGCTGCGCATCGGCGGCCGGGCTGGTCTCTTCATCCTTGGCCTGCTCTGCAACATGGGCGGGCACCGCCGGCGTCGCCGCATGCGCATTGCTCGCGATCTGCGGTCGGGGCTTGGGGCTGTCCTGCTGGCAGGCGTCGCTGCCCTGCATGGCATCGTGGAGCGTCGAGCCGAATCCATGCGTGCCGTCGGTGCTGTGGTGTTCATTGCCGCCGGCACGATTGGCCTGCGGCCCTTTGGGGCCGCTCAGGCCGTGTGCCGCCGCCGATTTGTCCGGGCTGGCGAGATTGGCTGGGTTGATCGGCATGGGGGTATTCCTCAATAAGACTCGGCATCGATGCGCCTGAGGGCCGCGCGGGCGGCAAATTCATCGCTGGCCTTGCGTTCCAGCCTGGCTTCCTTGCGCTGTGCATCGCGCGCCGCGCGGTCGACCAGCAATTCCCAGGTCTGGCCTTCGCGTTTCTTCGCCTGCCAGTGCTGGCGCGATTGTTCTGCTTGCGCGGCCGCGCCGGCTTCGATCGCGGTCTGGCCGGCGATGGCTTCGTCGATCTTTTCGAGGAAGCGCTGGAAATTACGGTAGGCCGCGAAGGTCAGGCCATCCTGCACGTGGCCCTGCAGCTTGTGCGCATACTCGGCGCGCAACTGCTGGAGCATCTGCAGCCGCTGCTGTGCATCCTCGCGCATGGCGATGGCCTTGCCGAGACTGATGGCGGCCGCGTCGGCCTCCTGTGCCGACAGCATCACCAGTGTTTCGAGTGCGGTAGGGGTATTCATTCATGCCACTTTAGCCAGCCACCGCCGCCGCCGATTGCCCGAACAGAGCGTCAAGTCTGGCCAAGCTTTCGGCTTGACCGCTTTGCTCGCCGATATCCTGCTGCAAGAAGGCCGCAATCTCCGGGTAGAGCGCGATCGCATCGTCGACCACCGGGTCGCTGCCGCGCTTGTACGCGCCGACGGCCACCAGGTCGCGGTTGCGCTGGTAAGCCGACAGCAGCTGCTTGAGGCGGCGCGCCAGTTGTTGCTGCGCGGCGCTGGTGATGCCGTGCATGACGCGGCTGATCGATTGCTCGATGTCGATCGCCGGGTAGTGGCCGGTTTCGGCCAGCGCGCGGTTGAGCACGATATGTCCGTCGAGGATGGCGCGCGCGCTGTCGGCGATCGGGTCTTGCTGGTCGTCGCCTTCGGTCAGCACCGTGTAGAAGGCCGTGATCGAGCCGCTGCCGACGCGGCCATTGCCGGTGCGCTCGACCAGCGCGGGCAGTTTCGCAAACACCGATGGCGGATAACCCTTGGTGGCCGGCGGCTCGCCGATGGCAAGAGCGATTTCACGCTGCGCCATCGCATAGCGGGTCAGCGAATCCATGATCAGCAGCACATGCTGGCCCTGGTCGCGGAAATACTCGGCAATCGCGGTCGCATAGGCGGCACCCTGCAGCCGCAGCAGCGGCGGCGCGTCAGCCGGCGCGGCGACCACGGCCGAGCGCGCAAGCCCCTCGGCGCCGAGGATCTGTTCGATGAATTCCTTCACTTCGCGGCCGCGCTCGCCGATCAGGCCGACCACGATCACATCGGCTTTGGTGTAGCGCGCCATCATTCCCAGCAGCACGCTCTTGCCGACGCCAGAACCGGCGAACAGGCCCATGCGCTGGCCGCGGCCGACCGTCAGCAGCGCATTGATCGCGCGCACGCCGACGTCGAGCGTGGTATCGATCGGCGCGCGTGCAAGCGGGTTGATCGCGCGCGCATTCAATGAAGCCGATGCAGTCGCGCGCAAGGGGCCGAGCGAGTCGAGGGGACGGCCTGCGCCATCGACCACGCGGCCCAGCAATTGCGGGCCAACCGGCAAATGCCGGCTGCGGTCGGCGCTGCGCCGGCGCGGGTGGTTGACGCTACCGGCACGCGGCAGCAGTTCGGCCACTTCCAGTGGCATCACGCGTGCGCCGGGCACTACGCCTTCGGTTTCGCCCTGCGGCATCAGGAACAGGCGTTCATCCTTGAAGCCGACGACTTCGGCCTCGACTTCGGCGCCGCTGTCGAGCATCACGCGGCAGGCGCTGCCAATGGGCAGTTTCAGACCGGCTGCTTCCATTACCAGACCCGACACGCGGGTGACGCGGCCGGCAACCTGCATCGAGTCGGCAATGTCGAGCAGCCGGCTGCAGTCGCGCAGGTAGGCTTGCCAGCGAGTGGCATTGGGCGGGGTGTCGGCAGTGGGGGTGTCGGAAGTCAGGGAGCTCATGGGCGAGTCATTCCAATCGGAGAGGGCGCGGAGGCGAGGAAGCGATGCGCCACAGGTACGGGGCTGGACAGGCGATCGGCAGGGAGCGGACGCTCAGCCGCCCAGCCAGCGGTCGGGCTCGCCGAGCGCAGTGGCGAGGCGCTGCCAGCGGGTGCCGATCTCGGCGTCGATCTGGTTGCTGCCGGTCTCGACGCGGCAGCCGCCACGCTGTATGCCGGCATCGCCCTGCACCCGCCAGCCGCTGGCGGCGAGGCCGCCTCCCATCGTGGATTGCACCAGCGCCGCATCGTCCGGGTGCAGTTGCAGCAGCAGCGGGGCTTGTGCGATCGGCAGGTAGCGCAATGCATCGTCGATCACGGGTAGCACCAGTTCGGGCTTGACCGCCAGAGCGGTCTTGAGCATGGCCTTCGCGAGGTCGAGCGACAGGCGCAGCACATCCCGCGCAACCAGTTCATTGGCATGCCCCAGTTCCTGCGTGAAGCCCGACAGCAGCGCCTGCAGCTGTTCGCGCTCTTGCGCCGCGGCGATGCGTCCTTGCGTCAGGCCTTCTGCATGGCCGGCTGCAAAGCCTTCGGCATGGCCGTCGGCATGGCCTTCTTCGCGCGCTTGCGCGCGGCTGCTGGCGATCTGCTCGGACAGCTGCTTCTGCAATTCATGGCGTGCCGCTTTTTCGGCGGTTTCACGGGCGACAGCGGTCGGCCGGTTGTCGCCGAACGATGCCATCTCATAGCGTTGCCACGGCGTCTGGCGTGCCAGCGGTATGTCGGCATCGGCGACCAGCGTATGAAGGTGGTCGGCGATGCGGTCTGAAGCAGCGGGCAGGGTGGCGCTCGAACCGGCGGAGAGGCGTGCATCGGCCGCCGTCGCTACCATGGCGGCGGTGGCGACAGCAAAGGAATTGTCGGCGAGCGCCAGCAATTCGGCGAGTTCTTGTTCAGACATAAGGATCCTCGCCCTTCGCACCTAGCTGGATCGCGCCCTCGTCGGCCAGGCGGCGGACGATGGACAGGATCTCCTTCTGCTGCGCTTCGACTTCGGACAGGCGCACCGGACCCTTGGCCTCAAGGTCTTCTTTCAGCATCTCGCCGGCACGCTGCGACATGTTCTTGAAAATCTTTTCGCGCAATTCCTGACCCGCGCCCTTGAGCGCGATGATCAAGGCCTCGGACGGTACTTCGCGCAGGATGGTCTGGATGCCGCGGTCGTCGATGTCGATGATGTTATCGAAGACGAACATCTCATCCATGATCTTCTGCGCCATGTCGGCGTCGAAGGTCTTCAGGTTCTCCAGCACCGACGCTTCATGCTCGCCACCGAAGAAGTTCATGATCTCGGCGGCGGTACGCACGCCGCCCATCTGCTTCTTCTTCAGCACTTCATTGCCGGTCAGGAGCTTGGTCAGCACGTCGTTGAGTTCGCGCAGCGCGGCTGGCTGCACGCCATCCAGCGTGGCGATGCGCAGCATCACGTCATTGCGCAGGCGTTCGGTGAAATAGCCAAGCACTTCACACGCGTGGTAGCGCTCCAGATGCACGAGGATGGTGGCGATGATCTGCGGGTGCTCGTTGCGGATCAATTCGGACACCGACTGGCCATCCATCCACTTCAGGCTTTCGATGCCGGACGCTTCACGCGCCCCGAGGATGCGGTTCAACAGGCTGCTGGCCTTGTCGTCACCCAGTGCCTTGGTCAGCACGGTGCGGATATAGTCATCCGAATCGACGCCCAGCGAAGTGTTCTGTTCGGTCTGCTTGCGAAATTCGGACAGCACCGACTCCAATTCATCGGCCTGCACCGCGCGCATACCGGACATGGTGGCACCCAGTTGCTGCACTTCGCGCGGCGACAGGAATTTCATCACTTCGGCGGCTTCATCCTCGCCCAGTGCCAGCATCAGGACGGCTGCTTTCTGTACGCCGCTCTCGATCATCATTCAGCTCCTACCCAGTTCTTGACGACATTGGCGACCATGCGTGGATCGTCGCGCGCGACCTGGCGCGCATTGTCGAGATCGTTCACCCGCGCGCCGCCGGCGGCCGCCGGCAAGGCCTGTGGTTCGCCCAGCATCGGTTCGGCATGGGTGACGGCATGGACTTGCACCGGTGCGCGCATGCGCGACAGCAGCGGTTTCAGCTGCGTGAAATACAGCCACGCGATCACGCCGGCCATCAGCAGGTAGCGGCCGGCATCCTTGGCCAGTGTGATGTTCTCCGGCTGTTTCCAGACCGGCAGTTCTTCGATGGCGGCTGGCGCGGCATGGGCGAAGGCGCTGTTGACGACATTGAGCGTATCGCCGCGGTCCTTGTTGTAGCCCATCGCTTCCTTCACGAGGTCGGTGATGGAAGTTTTCTCTTCGTCTGTCAGCGCGCGGAATTTGGGCTTGCCATCCTTGCCGGTTTCCTGCTTGTGGTTGACCACCACCGCCACCGACAGCCGCTTGATGCCGCCCATCGGCTGCTGCGTGATCTTCAGCGTCTTGTCGACTTCATAGTTGACGACGCTGTCCTTGCTGCGGTTGCCCGGCGGCGTCGCACTGGCCGCAGGAGCCGGTGCATTGGGCGCGCCCTGCGGCTTGGTGACCGGTGCGGTGGCATTCTGCGGCGGCTGGTTCGACAGCGCGCCCGGCACGCCCGACGCGGTGACGCTGCCGGTGCTTTGCGTCTCCGACTGGTGCTGGCTGCGGATGACGATGTTCTCGGGCGTCTGGTTCGGTTTGTAGGTTTCGGCGGCTTGCTCGCTGGTGGAGAAATCGATCTCGGCGCTCACTTCGGCGCGGACATTGGCTTCGCCGACGATGGGTGTGATGATGGACTCGATGCGGCGCGCGATCGACTGCTGCATGTCTTCGACATACTTCAGCTGGGTCGGGTCGAGCTGGTTGGCGCCCTTGGGCTTGTTGGTATCAGACAGCAGGTTGCCGTTCTGGTCGACCACGGTCACGTTCGCGACTGGCAGCTCGGGCACGCTGGAGGCCACCAGGTGCACGATGGCGCTGACTTGCTGGGCTTCCAGCGCACGGCCCGGATGCAGGTTGAGCAGCACCGAGGCGGTAGGTTTCTGCTGTTCGCGCAGGAAGACCGAGGCCTTGGGCATGGCCAGGTGCACGCGCGCGGCCTGCACATTGGCCAGCGCCTGGATGGTGCGCGCCAGCTCGCCTTCGAGCGCGCGCTGGAAATTCACCTGCTCGAGGAATTGCGAGATGCCAAGCTTCTGGTTCTCCATCAGCTCGAAGCCGACGCCGCTGCCCTTGGGCAGGCCTTGCGATGCGAGCTTGAGCCGTACTTCATGCACTTGCGGCGCCGGCACCATGATCGCACCGCCGCCGTCGGCGACCTGGTAGGGCACGTTCATCTGCTGCAGCGAGGCCACGATGGCGCCGCCGTCGCGGTCGGAATAATTCGCAAACAGTACACGGTACTCGGGCTTCTGCCCCCAGAACCAGACGCCGACCATCAGCGCGACAATGGCGGCGGCGCCGCCCATCATCAGCAACAGACGCGCATTGGCGGAATGCATCAGCGAGGGCAGGCTAAATCCTGCGGGGATATCTGTCGTTACCGCCATTGGGGGGCTCCGGGTTCAGGTCTGGGGTGGCGCATGAAGGTAATGGCTCTGGTATGGGACTTGGTGCCGATTGTCCGGATTGCACGGCTGCGCAATGCCCGGAAAAGCAGGGGCTTGCCATATCTTCTTGACGATTGGCATCAACGCTGTTGGCCCTAAGGTATGCCCCACGGAGGCATGCCCATGAAACTAGGACCCATCGATGCCGGCCGCATCGAGGCGATGGCGGCAAAACTGCAGGCAGCAGCAGCCAGGTCGGCACCTGGCGTGACCAGCTTTTCGACCACGGCGACCGGCAATATCAGCGGCACGAGCAGCCTGTCGGGGCTGGCCTCGCCCGGCCGCGCCACAGGTGCGAATGAATCGACGAAGGTCAGCTTTTCGGATTCGCTGAAAAGAATGCTGGACTCGGTGAATGACCAGCAATCGAAGGCTGACGACTTGTCAAAACGCTTCGCCCTCGGGGACGACAATGTGAACTTGTCGGATGTGATGATAGAACGACAAAAGGCCAGCCTGTCCCTGCAGGCGACGGTGCAGGTCAGGAACAAGCTGGTCAGCGCGTATCACGAGATCATGAACATGCAGGTCTGACTTCAAGCGAGGATCAACGCCGCGTCCACGCTCGGCAGCTCACTGCCAATGATGTGGAAATAGATGGTCTGGTTGGTCGCATTGGGTCCCACCAGCAGGTAATACGGGGTGCCGTCGGCCACATTCGGGTTGTAGCCCTCGGAGGAAAAGTCGGTCGCCGACGTATGTTCCAGCGTCAGGTGGAACTGTGTGTGGTCAGAGTTCGTCACGATACGGTCCACGCCGAGCGTGAAATCCATCGCCCATAGTTTGGCATTCGGATCAGCGTCCGAGATGTCGAAAGTATCCGTGCCTTGCTGACCCCAGGCATACACCGTCGAGCTGCCGGCATTGAAATCGAAGCGGTCATTACCAGTGCCACCTACGGCGGAGACCAGGCCCGAACTCAGCTTGAAATCATCATCGCCATCGCCGCCGAACAAAGTCTGCGGCACCTCGCTTCCGGTGCGAAACGTATCGTTGCCGTCGAGTCCGTAGACCTGCAAGGCTGCATAGTTTGTCGAAGGAAAACCTATCGTCGAATAATCCATCTGATGGTTGGGAGCGTCGGTGAAGGTCACCTCCGGACTATTCGAGTGGTCGAGTACGCCTGCCAACGCGATGCTCACGCTCTGCGTGATCTGAGCGTTGGCAGAGTGCGTGATCAAGAGCTGGACATTATCGGATAGACCGCCGCCGTTCAGTACATCCAGCAAGCAGTCAGCGACGACATAGGTCCAGTTGATCGTCGCATTGCCATTCGCATCGATGGCGCTGGTATTTGCATAGAAGCTGCCAAGCGAGAAATCGCCGGGGAAGCCCACCTGCTCGACCAACAAGCTACCGGCCGGCATGTTCGTTGCCGTGACGGTGCCGCTAACCGTGTGCACACCGAAATTTTCCAGATAGTCGCCGTCATTGAACTCCGAGACGTTTTTGATTTTATCGCCGCCAAAGGAGGGGCCGTCAGCTGCGCCGGTCAGCGAGATGGTCACGTTCTGGGTCAGAATGGAAGGACCATCGGTCAGCCTGACCGAGAAGGTCTGGGTGGGGCCGCTGCCTGCAGGCAGTGGATCAAGATCATGATCCGATACGGAATACGTCCAATGCACCGTCCGTATGCCAGAGACATCGGCGGTGCTGATATTGTCGACGACGAGGTTGCCGTACAAGACGCTATTGCTGGAGCTCTGCAAGATGCTGAATGTGGTGAGCGGGTCGCCGATATCGACATCCTGCACCTGGAAACTGCCGGTGGCCTGGTGAATGAAGGTGGTGCTGTTGGCATTCGCATTGCTCGCGGCCAGCTCCGTGACCGAGCCTGCAAGCACATCGGCGCTTACCACATGCCGGACCGGTGCATCATTGGCGCCATTGAGCGTGATCGCGATCGGTATGTCGAGCACCGTGGCCCCGCCCGTACCCTGTGTACGGTCACTGACCTTGATGCTGTAATTTTCGGATGTCGACAGTGCCCGCAGCGAATCGAGCGCGGAGTCGGCGACCACATATTGCCAGTTGACGACGCGATCCCCATTCGCATCCGGGTTCGTGATCGAGGTCACGCTCAGCGTGCCGCGCGGGGTGGCAGGATTGACGATCCAGGATGACAACGTATCGATCTTGTCGACATCCCGCACGGTGAAGCTGCCGGTCACCTGGTGTGAGGTCGTGTTTTCACCTGCGGCCTTGTCGGCAATCTCCGTGACCGTACCCGAGGTCGTATTGCCGGTGCTTTGCAGCACCGGGGCGTCATTGGCACCGACGAAGTGCAGCGTGATGGTCTGGTACTCGGTCGTCTGCAGGTCGGAAACCGAGACCTGAAACTGCTTGTCCAGCGTTTGATTCTGTCCCAGGAAATCCAGCATGCTGTCCTGGTACTGGAAGGTGTATTGCACGTCGCGCGTGCCGGTCTGGGGATCATAATTACTGACGTTGCCAGAGCCTAGCGTGCCGATCGGCGGATTGGACAGGGAAGTGCCCGTCGATGATATGGAAAAAGTGTCCTCCAAATCCACGTCCCGGGCCTGGAACTGGAATTCCAGCGATTGCGTCGTGCTGCTGCCGGTCGTGTTCGAGGCTTCGGATACCGTACGTTCAAGCACGTCGATGCCGGACCGTACTGACAGCAACTCAACGCCGTCGTTGGCACCTTGCAGGTTGACCTGCACGGCGACATCAACAACCGTGGCACCGGCGGTTCCCTGCACCCGGTCGCTGAGATGGATCGTATGGGTCTCGTCGAATTCCGCATCCCTGAGCTTGTCGAGGGATGCATCGGTGACGACGTATGTCCAGCTGACTGTACGTTCGCCTGTCGCGCTCGGGGCTGAGATGGACTCGACGCTCAGCGTGCCGTGATTGCCGTTGGGCGATTCTATCCAGCAATAGAGGCTGTCCGACAGGTCGACATCCGTGATGATGAAACTGCCTGTTCGCGTGGACGTGGTCGCATTTTCGCCGGAGGCATGGTCGGTGATCTCGCTGACGCTGGCCGACTGGCTCGTGCTGTCGGCGCGAACCGGCGCATCATTGACGCCGCCAATAGTGAACGACAGCGACAAAATGCTGCCGTCAACGCTCTTGACGGTGAAATCCTCTGTCCGCTCCTCGGTCTCCGCCAGATACTGGGTCGCTGCGTTAGCGACGGTATAGCGGTAACTGCCATTCGATATGCCGGGGACCAAACCCGGGAGCAGCGTCAGCGTTCCGAGCGGCGAACCGATCGCCGTCACCTGGTCGAGCATCATGGATTGGCCGACGTTGGGATCGCTGACAGAAATTGTTCCGCTGGCGACCAGATCGCCGAAGCTGTCAGGATTCAGGTCTTCGGTAACGCTGCTGGCACCGAACTGCTGCAGGACGGCATTTTCGGAGAAGCCCGTCACATACACGGCATTATCGATATACGCGATGGCGCTGCCGTTGCCGAATTTGGACAGTCCGTCGCCGTACCCCTGAAAAGTCCAGCCGCTGTCCGAGAACGTCACATTGCTGCTTCGGGAGCCGTAGATCAGCAGCGAATCGAGGTCCGAGGTCCGAAGGACGTCGGCGGCGGAAAAGGTCAGCGAATGACCGCCGCCACCGGCAAGATCGATCCGCTCAAAATTCATCACTGTCCTCTGCAAACCAAGGTCCAGCGTTTGTCCGGTGCCCTTGAAGAGCAGGATGTCATAACCACTTCCGCCGTCGACCTTGATGTCGAATTCATCGTAAATGATAGTGTCGTCGCCGGCTCCGCCCAGCAGGACGTCCGCGCCTGCACCGCCATCGATGATGTCGTCGCCGGACTTGCCAATGATGACGTCTTTGCCTGACGTGCCATCGACCGGGCCACCGCTGGTGCTCGCTACAAAAGTAGTCATGATTCGCTCCCCTGCATGCGTTGACTGGCAACCGCCTGACCCCTGGCCAGTGCTAGTTGAGTCTTGTCGAGAGCAGTCAGGGTTCACGCCAATTCCGTCGTGCAAATGCACTACGCAGGGTGATGCCGGAGCCGATCAGCGTTGGTTGTTTTTCGGCGAACAGCTCTCCAGCTGGTAGAGCCAGGCCAGCAATTCAGCGATGGCGCGGTAGAGCGCAGGCGGGATCTCGCGGTCGAGGTCGACCTGCATGAGCAGCGCCACCAGTTCCGTTGACTGGTGAACAAAAACCTGATGTTCCTGCGCCACACGGATGATTTCATCGGCGACCAGTCCGCGGCCTTGCGCGACCACGCGTGGCGCGCCATCACCCGAGCCGTAGGCGAGTGCGACGGCCGACCGTTGCTCAGCTGGCGTCGTTGCCATGGGGAGTCGTGCTGCTGTGGGTGGCGTCGTCTACCTGACTGGCGAAGGCTTGCAGCGTCAGGCCGGTGGCCTGCAGGCTGCCGGCCAGTTGCGGGGCGGCTGTCTTCAGTGCCATGGCGGTCGACGCGTCGGCCGACGCCAGTGTCAGGTCCAGCCGCTCGCCCTGCAGCGTGAAGCGGGTACTGATCTTGCCGAGCGCGGGCAAGGTGGTCACCAGCCGCGCCTGCCAGCGGCGGCCATCGCGTTCATCTGCATCCTGTCCGTTGCGCTGTTGGGCATCGGTGTTGTCGCCGTCGGGCCGGTCTTGCGTATCGCGATGCAGCCAGATCTCGGCCGGCATGCCGGGCCATAGCTCGCCTCGCCAGCGCAACTGGCCGCTGTCGATCACGTCGAGCTGTGCATTGACGATGCTGTTCAGCGCAGCTGCGTTGGCAATGCCGGTGTCTGCCATCGCATTGCCGGCTGGCTCCAGCGTGGAAGGGCGGCTGTGCAGCAGCGCTTGCGGTTCGGTACGGATCGCGTCGAGACTGCGCTGGCCGCCGACCCAATCCGCGAGATGGGACTCATAGAAAAGCCCGCTGGTCTCGAGTGCGCCCTGCAGTGCCTGGGCGATGACGGCAGTGCCGCTATGGAGGCCGGTGGCGGCAGCCGTGCCTGCGGCGTCATTCGATTCAAATGAAGGTGCAGCGGCCAGCAAGGGCTGCGCCGCTTGCAATGCCGGTGCCGGCTGGCTGCCAGCGCTCAGCAGCCTGAGCAACAGCTGTGCGCCGCTGCTCAGTTCGGCGACAGTCGGCGCCACGGGCGGCGAGGTGGCGGCCGCAGTGCCGGCAGGCGTGCGCGGCAGCGACGGACGCATGCCGTCGGCGGCGCTGAGTTCGCCCTTGGGCGTCAGCAGGCCGATCGCCTCCGGTGCGGCAATCAGTCGCACGGCAGTGATGGCCGCCGTGCCGCCGATCTCCTTGCCTGCATCCATTGCTTCAGGCCTCGTTGCTGCCGTAGCTACGTCGTACGCGGCATTCCGCGTTGGCGCTCTCCAGCAGTTGTGACACGCGCTGCATCCATGGGTCGGTCAACTTCCTGATTTCGCGGTCGTTGGCAAGGATGGACTTCAGCAGCGACACTTTCTGCTGCCGCGCTTCCTCGCTGAGCGCCACGGGCACGGCGCAACCCTTGATGGATTCGATGCAGTTCGCGCAGCCGGCTTCGAGGGCCAGCAGCCGCTCCCAGTCTTGCTGGTGCGCGGCTGACAGCATGTTGCCGGTCAGGCGTTCGACTTCTCGGTACAGCGCGACGATGTCGCGCTCGACAGGTGCTTCAGTCATGCGGGTGCTCCATTGGCTGGTTTCCCGAGATGGCTCATGGGGCCGATGGCGACCCAGGTGTCGCGCATCTGGCCCAGCAGGGTGGCTGCTTCGTCCAGCTTGCGCTGGTCGTTCGCAATGTTGGCGCTGACCAGCAGACGAACGATGTAGTCATACAGCGATGCGAGGTTGGCGGCGATCTGGCCGCCAGCTGCCTGGTCCAGGCTGGCCGCCAGTCCGCTGCCGACGATTTCGATGGCGCGTGCAATCGATTTGCCCTTGCCTTCGATGTCGCCCACCTGCAGCTGCGTGCGCGCGGCGGCGACCGCCTGCAACGTGCCGTCGTACAGCATCAGCACCAGTTGGTGCGGGCTGGCCGCGAGGGCATCGGAGTCCACGCTAACTTGCCGGTAGGCGGCAGCGCCGGGTCGGGATGTGCCGAACATGTATCAGTTCTCCTTGGTGGTGGCCATCAACTGCTTTTCGCGATCGACGCGAGTTGCTGGGACAAATAAGTGCTGGTGTTCTGCATCCGCGACAGCGCGGCATCGAGCCGCGTGAACTGTGCGCGGTAGCGTCTCTCGATCGCATCCAGCCGGGCCTGCTCGCTGGTTTCTCGACGGCCGAGGTCGCGCAGGCTGGCATTGAGGCCGGTCTTGCGCGCATTCACCAGTCCGCCATCGCCGAGCATGTTGGTCAGCAGGGTGCCGGTGCGCGCAACGATGCCATCGCTGCCGGCAAACAAGGCCACCACGTCGGACGGATGTTTGTCGATCGCCGACTGCAGCTTCGATTCGCTGACGGAGAGTGAGCCATCCTTCTGGAAGCTGATGCCGAGGTCGGACAGGATGCTTAAGCTGCCGGCGCCGGCGACGGTCTTGGACATCGTGCTGCGCAGCTGCGAAATCACGGACGTCGGACTGGAGTCGCCATGCAGCACGGCACCGGTCTTGGTGGTTTCGTTCCATGCGGTCTGCGTGCCAACCAGCGACTTGAGGTCGTTCCAGGCTTTCACGAACGCATTGACGGCATTCTTCGCGGCGGCCGCATCGCGGTCGACGGTGATGGTCAGGGGCGTGTTGCCGGCTTGCGTGAGCTTGAGTGTGACGCCACCGATTGCCCCGCTGATGGTGTTGGTCGATGAGGTGACCTTGACGCCATCGATGGTCAGCTGCGCATCCTGCGCGGCCTGCGTCTGGCTCATGACAGCCGGCGCATTGCCCGAGCCGTCATAGCCGAAACTGACCGGCGCAGCCGGGTCGTAGCTGAACGATGCAAGGGCGCCGGTGCCAGCCAGCGTGATCGCATTGGCCGCGCCGCTGTCCTTGCCACTGATGACCAGCCGCTGGCCGTTGGCGCTGCCGTCCGAGATGATGCTGGCGGTCACGGCCAGTCCCGACGCATTGATGGCATCACGGATGTCATTGAGCGAATTGGTCGCCGGCGACAGTACCACCGGCGCGCCGCCAGCCACGGCGATCGACAGCGTGCCGGCACCCAGCGACGCGGTGGCGCTGGCCTGCCCGGGCGAGATCAGCTTGTGCGTCTGGGCCAGTTGCGTGACAACCACGGCGTAATTGCCGGGCACCGCGCCGCTGCCGGCGCTGGCCGTGATGCCGGTCGCCGAGCTGGACGCGCTGCAGGCGCTCAGTCCGGTGGCCGACAGGCCCTTGAGGCTGTTCTGCAGCGTGGACAGCGCAGACGTGAGCTGGCCATACGCGGAAATTTTCGCGTTGACGGTCTTTTCCTGGGTCTTCAGCAGGCTCAGCGGCCGGGATTCCGACGAGACCAGCTGCGACACCAGACTGTTGATATCCAGGCCCGAGCCCAGGCCCGATGCAGTAATGCCCATGAGGTCCTCCGCGACTACGCCTTTTGCCTGATCAAGATGCCTTGCATGCGATCTAGTATGCGCGCCATCGACAGCGCTTCATCCCCGGGAATCTGGCGTAAAACTGCCCCTGATTCGGCGTCTGTCACGCGCAGGATGGTCTGATGGGTGTCATGGTCGATGCTGAACTGCACTTGCTGGCCGGTGGTGCCGATGGTCTGGCTGAGCTTGTCAACCAGTTCACGCAGCGCGTGCACGTCATTGGTCGGCGCATTTCCGGCCGTCGGCGGGGCGCTGGTGGCGGCAGCGGGCGCGGCGCGGTGCACGGCGGCCACCGGCGCAACTGTGGCCGTATCGACAACGGCCGGTGCGGGGGATATCGCAGGAAGTCTCATGGGATCCTCGATGCGTCATGTTGGGCAAAAGCCCCGGTTACAGCGTGGCCGCAACCGGGGTGTCTCCAGCGGCGTCTTGCTTGCCGCTCGGCTGAGTGCGGCGACTTAGCCGCGCAGCAGGGCCATCACGCCGTTGGGCAGCGAGTTCGCCTGGGCGAGCATCGCGGTACCGGCTTGCTGCAGGATCTGGCCGCGGGTCAGGTTCGCGGTTTCTGCGGCGAAGTCGGCGTCCATGATGCGGCTGCGCGAAGCCGACTGGTTCTCGGAAGCGATCTGCAGGTTGGCGATCACGGCTTCGAAGCGGTTTTGCGCGGCACCGAACTTGGCGCGGGCGGTCGAGACTTCATCGATTGCAGTCGACAGGTCATCCATGGCGACCAGGGCCTTGGCGCCCGTGGCGTCAGCGATGCTGGCCGATGCGCCGGCGCCGGTGACGGCGGCGATGCCTGTGCCTGCGGTGATGTCGGAGACGGCGACGTTGATCTTTTCGTTGGCGTTATTGTTGGCGCCGACCTGGAAGTCAAAGCCGCCGGCCGGGACGCCGTTATTGAGCAGGGACAGGCCGTTGAACTTCGTGCTCTGCAGGACTCGGGTCACTTCGCCAGCCAGCGCGGTGTATTCCTGGTCGAGCGTGGTGCGGTCAGCCGTGCTGTTGGTGCCGTTGGCGGCCTGCACAGCCAGCTCACGCATGCGCTGCAGGTTTTCGCCGACCTTGCCGAGCGCGCCTTCAGCGGTCTGCGACAGCGAGATGGCGTCGTTGGCGTTACGGATCGCGACGTTCAGGCCCTTGACCTGGGCGTTCATGCGCTCGGCGATGGCGAGGCCGGCGGCATCGTCTTTCGCGCTGTTGACGCGCAGGCCGGACGACAGGCGCTGCAGCGAGGTGGACAGCGATGCCTGCGATGCGGTCAGGTTGCGCTGGGTGTTCAGGGAAGCGAGGTTGGTATTGATGACTGCGGGCATGTTGCTCTCCTTGGTGGTCCGTAGATCCGGCCAGCGTTTCTGGCCACATTCAACGTTGGGGTTGTTTGCCTGTTGGCTGATCAACGCTGTTGTTCTGGGTTACGGGCGGGGAGAGCGATTTGTTTAGCGGCTCCTGCAAGATTCATCAAAAAAAATGCCGCCCTGAAGCGGCGGCGTGGAGATATGCGGTATTTGCGAGGGTTCGTGAGTACGGTAATCCTCCGGTCCTTATTCCGCCATGCCCGGCACCAGCTTGTGGCGCATTGCATAGTGGGTCAGTTCGGCGTTATGGCGCAGCCGCATTTTCTGCAGCAGGCGTGCGCGGTACATGCTGATGGTCTTGACCGACAGTGACAATTCGACAGCAATCTCGGTCACGGTCTTGCCGGACGCGATCATGATCAGGGTCTGGTATTCGCGGTCGGACAGGGTTTCATGCAAGGGCTTGGCCGGATCGTCGCCGATCAGGTTGGCCATTTCCTCGGCCAGCGACGGCGTGATGTATTTGCGGCCGCTGGCGACCAGTTGCAAGGCATTCACCAGTTCGGCCGGCGCGCTCTGCTTGGTCAGGTAGCCGGACGCACCGGCCTTCATTGCGCGTATCGCGTACTGGTCTTCGCGGTGCATGGTCAGCATCAGCACCGGCAGCGAGGGCAGCTCTTTCTTGACCTGCTTGAGCACGTCGATGCCATTGCGGTCGGGCATGGAGATATCGAGCAGCAGCACGTCGAAGCCGCCTTCGCGCACCTTCTGTATGGCCTGCTGTGCATTCTCGGCTTCGCCGGCGACGGTGATGAGGCCGCTATCGCCGATGATCTGCTTGAGGCCCTCGCGCACGATCGCATGGTCATCCGCGATCAGCACGCGGATGCCATGCTCACCAGACCCGGCGGGGGGGCCTGAAGTACTGGCGTACAGCATCATGTCGCCGCTGCTGTGCGTCCGATGTCCCGTGGCAGGCGGGCCGTGACGATGGTGCCCTTGTCGGGACGTGACACCACCGAGAACTCGCCGCCCAGCATGCTCATGCGCTCGGCCATGCCGCGCAGGCCGAACGAACGCGGGCTGTCGCGGCGCTGGCCTTCCATGCCAATGCCGTTGTCGATGATTTCCATCAGCAGCTCATGGCCGTCGTCAAACAGGCGCATCTCGACGCAGCTGGCCTCGGCATGCTTGCGGATATTGTTGCAGGCTTCCTGCGCGACCCGGAACAGCGATGTGGCCACCTTGGGGTCGAGCTCGATGTCGGCATGGTTGCAGCTGAACCGGTAGGGCAGGCCGGTCTGATCCTGCTGTTCCTGCGCCAGCCATTCGAGCGCCGCCACCAGGCCGGCATCCAGGATGCCCGGGCGCAGGTCGGCCGAGATGCGGTGGATGGATTCGATCGAACGATCCAGCAACTGGTTCAGGTAATCGCGCCGTTCGGCCAGGTAGGGCGTGGACGGCACCTGCTTCCAGACATGCTCGAGCATCATCTTCAGCGCCGACAGGTTGCCGCCGAGGTCGTCGTGCAGGTCGCGCTCGATGCGCTCCCTTTCCTGTTCCTTCACCTGTTCGACATGGGCTGACAATTCGGCCAGCTGGCGGCGTGACTCGCGGATCTCGTCCTGCAGCTTGCGGCCCTGGGTGATGTTGGTCATCAGCCCGGTCCACTGTATGCCGTCTTCGCCTTCGTCGCGCGGGGTGGCGCGCAGGTTGATCCATTTGGTGTCTTGCCAGGCCTCGATCCAGATTCGGCCTTCCCAGTTCAGCACCGCGAGATTGGACGCCGATTCGCGCAGCGCGGCAGCCCAGCTGCTGCGGTCTTCCTCGGCGATCAGCGCGAGAAAGCGTGCCGGATTCGCATACAGCGCTTCGGCCGGCTGGCCGAGCAAATCATGGCAGGCTTGCGACAGGAAGCTGAACTGCAGCAGGCCGGTGGGACCGCGTCGCATCTGGAACAGCAGGCCCGGCACGTGCGCCTCGATCTGCGCGAAGCGTTCTTCGCGGCTGACGCTGGCGCGCTCGGCGCGCGGCGCGATGCTGACGGCGATCAGCGCCGACACATCCTGCAGCTGCGCATACGACAGCCGCAGCGTGACGTCATACAGACTGCCGTCGCGCCGCATCTGCGTGGTCTGGGTCGTGATCTCCGGTTCGCCGCCGGCGCGCAGGCGGCCGACGAACTGGTGCAGTTGTTCATCCGTGAGGTCGCGCATGATCTGCGGCGCGTTCATCGTCGACAGCTCGGCAGCGGAATACTGCAGGTTGCGGCGTACCGCTTCGCTGGCTTCGAGTACGGCGAGCGAGCTGGCATCGATGATGAAAATCTCGTTCCCTGATTCCTGGATCAGGTTGGCCAGCCAGGTTTCTTCCAGCATGCGAGGGTGATCTTCCATGGTTGCTTGCGTCGACGGCATGGCGGTCTTGATGACGCTCAAAGTTTTCACATCGCCACTTCACCGCGGGACGCTTGTGCGCTTATTGATAATTCGCAACTAGTGGCAACAAGACATGTCTACAGTGCAACTATTTTCCGTCAGTAAACATGCGTCGTCGCCGGATACGGCTGCGATCCATCTTTTCCTCCACATGCAATTCTCCATAGAAAGATTCATCTGACCTGCCAGAAAAGCGGGGGTTCCCGCCGCTTATTCATCGACTGAAATTTTGACAAGCCATGGTCTGATGCGAAGCTGCAAGCGGCCCTTTGCCCGCAAACCGACCATAGCCATGCGTGACCTGACAGCCAGCCCCTCGGAAAGAGTCAAGGAATTCAACTTCACCGTGAAGGATTTCGAGCGGGTGCGCGCGATGATTCGCGACTGCGCCGGCATCGCGCTGGCCGAAGGCAAGCAGGAGATGGTCTACAGCCGCCTCGCGCGCCGGTTGCGTGCCACGGGCCTGGCCTCGTTCAATGATTACCTCGACCAGCTCGAGCGCAATGCGCTGCAGGGCGAATGGCAAGCCTTTACCAATGCGCTGACGACGAACCTGACCTCGTTCTTCCGCGAGCCGCATCATTTCCCCATCCTGGCCGAGCATGCGCGCCAGCGTGCCAGCCTGTCGGTATGGTGCTCGGCCAGCTCGACCGGCGAAGAACCGTATTCGATCGCGATGACGCTGTGCGAGGCCTATGGCACGCTGACGCCGCCGGTCACCATCACGGCCACTGACATCGACACCGATGTGCTGCAGACGGCAGCCCTGGGCATCTACCCGGCCGAACGCGTACGCTCGCTGCCTTCGGAGCAGTTGCGCAAGTACTTCCAGAAAGGGAAGGGCAGCCAGGACGGACTGGTGCGGGTGCGGCCGGAGTTGCGCAAGCTGATTGATTTCCGCCAGCTGAACCTGCTGGGGCAGGACTGGTCGCTGAAGCCGCCGTTCGACATCATTTTCTGTCGCAACGTGATGATCTATTTCGACAAACCGACCCAGCGCCAGATCCTGTCGCGCTTCGTGACGCTGATGAAGCCGGATGCCTTGCTGTTCGCCGGCCACTCGGAAAACTTCCTGTACGTATCCGATGCACTCAAGCTGCGCGGCAAGACTGTGTACGAATTGCTGGGCCGCCGATGAGCGCAGGCGACGAACATTTCGCGAAACACGTCTACTTCGACCGCCACTTCAAGTGCATGGCGGCGCGGGTGCTGCCGGGTGAGTACTACTTCACCACCGGTGACATGGCGATCCTGACGGTGCTGGGGTCCTGCGTATCGGCTTGCATACGGGACCGCCAGACCGGCATCGGCGGCATGAACCATTTCATGCTGCCCAGCGGCGGTGATGCCGACAGTCCGGCGTCGGCGTCGATGCGCTATGGCACCCAGGCGATGGAAATCCTGATCAACCAGTTATTGAAGGGCGGCGCCCAACGCAGCAACCTCGAGGCCAAGGTGTTCGGCGGCGGCCGCGTGCTGTCGGGCATGCACGCGTTGAACGTGGGCGAGCGCAATGCTGCCTTCGTGAAGGATTACCTGCGCGCCGAGAAGATACCGGTGGCCGCATCGGACCTGAACGACATTCATCCGCGCAAGGTGGTCTACTTCCCGCACACCGGCAAGGTATTGGTCAAAAAACTGGAATCGGCCGACAGCAAGCTGGTGCAGGTCGAACAGCAATACTCGAAGACCTTGCAGGTCACGCCGGTGGCCGGAGAGATCGAGCTGTTCTGAACGGCTTCGGTGCCACGCAAGTTTCAGGGTCGCTTCTGGCTTACGTGCTGCGCCAGGTGTCAGGGCCTCGCAAGGCTGTGGGGCCGTGCAAGGTTTCGGGGGCCAGGCAAAGTCGGCCCGGAAAAACAAACGCCCTTCATCAGAAGGGCGTCGTGGATGCCGTCGGGGCGGCGGGTGCGGACCAGCGTCCGCACGGGTGGGAAGTCTTCAGGTCGACTTCTTGACCGCCTGGATCAGGCACTTCGACAGCTTGTCGAAATGAAGCAGTGCCGCCTGTGTCAGTTCCAGCTGCTTGCGGCGTGCATCTTCGGTGTCGGCCAGCAGGATCCAGCCTTTTTCACGCATGGACTTCAGACGGCCGTGCAGCATGGCCGGCGAGCCCAGCTCGCGCTTTCCCATCAGATCTTTCACCGACAGGCGCTCCTGGTTCTGACGTGCATTGGCGATCAGTTCGAGAATGCGCTCTTCCAAAGGCTCGAGCGGCGGCAGGGATGGCATGCCCCGAAGTGCTTCGGCCAGCTGCAGGAAGCGCAGGTAGATGTCGGCAGGGCGGCTGCGTTTGCTCACGAAAAGCCTTTCAATAAACGGATTTCTTAGAAGTAAATATAATATCGTAACGCCGAGAAATATGCATCAATAGTCTATTGGATTCAAGGATAATTCTTGTTTGCTAAGGGAAATATTTTGACTTTCAGTCAAAATGAAGTCCGTCGTTGGCGATCATCCACCATCCATGCCAAAAGCAAAATGGTTATCGGATGCATATATGTATAACACTTAAAACCGAACCGTGCGATCCGGGTTCTCAACAGGCTTGCTTGACCCTGCCAGCCCATCCTTATACAGTCCGCGTTGATTTGCGCCGGCCCCCGGCGCGGCCCGGCCTAGTCCGGTTCATTGCCCCCCATTCATGAAGACTGACCTGCCGCTGCCCCCTTCAGCCCCCACCGTTGCCGTCCGCGACACCGAGTCCGCGTTCCACCTGCAGGCAAGGGCCGCCGAGCGTCCGGCCGACCCGCTCGTCAGCGTGCTGCTGCCGGCCTATAACGAAGAGGGCAATGTCGTGCCCATGCTCGACACGCTGCACACCCTGTTCAGCGGACTAGGCCTGCGGCATGAAATGATCGTCATCGACGATGGCAGCCGCGATGCGACCGTCGAGCGCGTGATGGGCGTGGTTGACCGCCTGCCGGTGACCTTGATCCAGCTGGCGCGCAACTTCGGCAAGGAAATCGCGCTGTCGGCCGGCATCGACGAGGCGCGCGGCGATGTGGCGGTGATGATCGATTGCGATTTCCAGCACCCGCCCGAGCTGATCCCGGCCTTCCTGAACCAATGGCAGCGCGGCTATGACATGGTGTTTGCGGTCCGTTCCGACCGCGATGACGAAGGCATCGCCAAGCGCGCCTTCACCCATGTGTTCTATTCGCTGCTGAACTTTGGCGAGCGCAACAAGATCCCCGAGAACACGCAGGACTTCCGCGTGCTCGACCGCTGCGTGCTCGATGCCCTGAAGCGCATGCCTGAGCGCAACCGCTTCATGAAAGGCCTGTACAACTGGGTCGGCTTCACGCGGCTGCCGATGACAGTGCGCACCGATGCGCGCCGCCACGGCACCAGCAGCTTCAACTTCGGCAGCCTGTTCCGGCTGGCCGCGACCGGCCTGACAGCGTTCTCCAATGTGCCGCTGCGTCTGTGGACGGTTGTTGGCGGCATCGTGTCGCTGGCGTCGATTGCTTACGCGCTGTTCATCGTGGTCGACACGCTGCTGTTTGGCACCGACCTCGGCGGCTGGCCGACGCTGGTGGTGGCGGTCACCTTCCTCGGCGGTGTGCAATTGCTGTCGGTCGGTATCCTGGGCGAATACATTGGCCGCATCTTCACCGAGGTCAAGCAGCGCCCGCAGTATTTCGTCAGCCGCATCACCCGCTCGAACGCTGCCAGCGACCATCAGCCGGGCCAGGATCGCCAGGCTTCATGAAGCGCGAATTGTTCTGGTTTGCCGCCGTCGGCCTGAGCGCGATGGCGGTGCACCTGGCCTGCGTCGCGCTGGTGCTGGTGCCGCTGGGCCTGTCGCCGCTGGTCGCCAATGTGATTGCCTTCCTGATCGCCTTCCAGGTCAGCCATGCCGGGCATCGTCGTTTCACGTTCAGTCATCACGATGCGCCAGCCGCGCAATCGCGCTGGCGCTTCTTCGCCGTAGCCTGCACCAGCTTTGTCGTCAATGAACTGATGTATGCGGCGCTGCTGCGTTTCACGACGCTGGATTACCGCGTGGCGCTGTTCATCGTGCTGGTGCTGGTGGCGGCGCTGACGTATGTCAGCTCGCGCACCTGGGCCTTTGCGCCGGCGGCGATGCCGGGTGACGTGCCGGGTGATGCGCGGGCTGAGGTGCAGGGTGAAACCCGTCGGGAGGATGCATGAGCGAGCGCCGCCCAGCGTTGCGCCGCTTGAGCCTGTGCGCCGATGATTTTGGCCAGTCGGCAGCGATCGATGCGGGCATCCTGTCCCTGATTGGCCGGGGCCGGCTGCAGGCGACGTCGGTGCTGGCCGAAGGGCCCGACTGGCCAGCAGGCGCGGCGCGCCTCAAGGAATTGCTGGCGCCCGGTCAAGCTCAAGCTCAAGCTCAAGCTCAACCGCAAGCCGACTCGCAAGCCGACTCGCAAGTCCATCCGAAGGCCGAAGTCGGCCTGCACCTGAACCTGACCCATCCGTTCGACGGCGCGACGCTGGCCCGGCCCTTGTCGCGCTGGCTGCTCGCCAGCAGCTTGCGGCAGGTGTCACGTACTGCGGTGCGCGACACCTTCCTGCATCAGGTCGATGCTTTCGTGCGCCACTTCGGCCGCCTGCCTGATTACCTCGATGGCCACCAGCATGTGCATGCGTTCCCGGTCGTGCGCGATGCGGTGATGGACGTCATCGATCGTTGCTGGCAAGGGCAGGGGGTGCGCCCTTGGTTGCGCGTGCCCGAGCGCCTGATCGGCGGTGATGCGGCATTCAAGGCATTCGTGCTGCGCACTTCGACACGCGGTTTCGGCGCGCTGGCGGAGTCGCGCGGCCTGCGGACCACGCCGGCCTTCGGCGGCATGTATTCGCTGCTTCCCGACGATGGCTTCGAAGGCCGGATGAAGCGCTGGCTGCGCGAAGCGCCGGACCGCACCCTGATCATGTGTCACCCGGGATTGACGGGCCGCAGCGCGCACGATCCGACCGACCCGATCGCGCCGGCGCGCGCGGTCGAATATGCTTACCTCGCCAGCGATGCCTTTGCCGAGGATTGTGCGCGCAGCGGCGTGACGCTGGTGCCGCACGCGATGGTGCTGGCTGCGACGGTGCTGGCCGCGGCCGGCCATTGACTCCAGCTTAATCCACTTCACCGCGGCGCACGACCGTCAGCCGTGCATTGCGTTCCACGCGTATCGCCTGCGCCGCACGCTCGCCATCGATCCCCAGCGAATGCAGCACAAGTGAAGACATCTGCAGCCCGGCTTCCAGCGCTTCCGGCATCACGAGATTGGCCCCTGCTTCGCGCAGCGCATGCGCATGGCCTTCGTCGTGCGCGCGTGCCAGCAGTTGAATGTCGGCGAACTCCCGCCGTATCGCACTGGCCGCATGCAAGGCTGCATCGGGATGGTCCATCGTCAGTACGATCGCTGCCGCCTTGCTTGCATGGACGCGGTGCAGCAGTTCCGGCCGGCTGACGTCGCCGTAATAGACGGGCTCACCCAAGGGATGCCGGTTGGTCGAGCGGTGCATGTCGATGTCGATCGCCACATAGCGCACGCCCTGATCGCCCAATATCTTGGCCAGCAGCTGGCCCATGCGACCGAAGCCGACGATGATGACATGGCCCTCCATCTGATCCGGCTTGGCATCTTCGAGCGGCGCCTCGGCCGGTTGATGATGCTGGTCCCACCATAACGAGAACTGCCGTCCCGCGCGCCAGACCATGGGCGTCGCGAACATCGACAGGCCGACCACCAGCAGCACGAATTGCGACAGTTCGGGACTGAACACTTTTGACGCCGTCGCATAACCGGTAACGATGAAGGCAAACTCGCCGCCTTGCCCCATCATCAGCCCGCCTTCGACGGCCGCGCCCCAGGAAAAGCGGCCCGCCTTCAGCACCAACGCCTGCACTGTCGCCTTGATCAGGAACAGCCCGACCACTGACAAGGGCAGCAGCAGTGGCGCGGCCAGCAGCGTGCGCAAGTCAGTCTGCATGCCGACCGACATGAAGAACAGGCTCAGCAGCAGGTTCTTGAACGGGGCGATCGTGACCTCGACCTCGTGCCGGTATTCCGTCTCGGCCAGCAGCAGGCCGGCGAGGAAGGCGCCCAGCGCCATCGACAGGCCGAAATACTGCGTGAGGCCGGCAATGCCCAGGGTCGATAGCAGGATCAGGGCCACAAAGGTGGCCGGCTGATGGTGCTGCGACAGTAACTTGAACAAGGGGCGGATCACGCGCCGGCCCAGCAGGTAGATCAGCAGCACGGCGGCGGCCGACTTGAACATCACGTCGGCCATCAGCGGCAGCAGTCGGTCGACATTGCCGCGCGCCAGCAAGCCGGTCAGCAGCAGGATGGGGACGACGGCCAGGTCTTGCAGCATCAGGATGGAAAAGTTCGCCTGTCCGAGCGGCCGGTCGAGCAACTGGTGCTCCGTCATCAGCTGCATCACCACGGCCGTCGACGACAGCGCGAGCACCATGCCGAGCACGATGGCAGTCGGCAGCGAATTGCCGAAGGCGATGGCGCAGGCGCCGATCAGCAAGGCCGACAGCAGCACTTGCGCGAGGCCCGCGCCGAAGACCCAGCGTCGCAAGGCCCACAATCGTTCGGCCGACAGCTCCAATCCCAGCGTGAACATCAGGAACAGCACGCCGAGTTCGCCCAGCGCGACCACGCCCTCGACCCGCAGGAAAGTGAAATTCGCCAGCCACGGCAAGTGGCCCGCCCACAGCGGCAGGCCGAAGGGCCCTAGCACCACGCTGACAGCGAGGAAGCCGAGGATGGGATTGACGCGATAGCGCTGCAGCAAAGGCATCAGCACGCCGGCGAGCGCAAGGAAGATCAGCGTTTCGCGCAGATAGGGCAGCACGGAATGATGGTCGGGCATGGGATGTTCTTGGCGCTCCTTGTCGTTCATTGTAGGGCTGCCAACGCGAAGGGGATACAAAGAATGGGTATGCAAATGCGGCGCGGATTGGCGGGCCCGGCAGGTCTGCATCCTATAATCCCAGCTTCAATTAACGCTCGGCAATATCCTGCTGCCGCAGGATCATTGCTGGTCGCGGTATGCGCTGCAAGGCTGCGTTGGCAAGTGCCGCAGCGCGCGAACCGCTGGGGGATGAAGATGCAACTGGTGACCCGATTGCTGCTGCGGCTGCTGCTGGTCGGCGCGGTGATGATGATCATCGCGATGGCGCTCACGCTGGCTGCGGCCAAGCGCAACATTGCCGACGAAGTCGACAGCAGCCAGCGTATCGGCCAGTTGGTGACGATCCTGTCCGCGCTGCAGGAAGGCGCGCCGCTCGCAAAGCAAACCGAAGCGATCGATGCCATGAACGATGGCGATACGCTGCGCAACTTCCATGTCGCCCTGATCGATGCCGATGGCCGTCGCCTGACGCAGCCGCCGCATGCCGACGAGGAGGCCGACGCGCACCTGCCGGGCTGGTTGCAGCGCTGGATGCTGTCCGACCAGCGCATGCCCACCTACATGCTTGGTATCGCGCGGCCCGATGGCCAGCGGCTGGCCATCGCGCTGGAATCGGCGCCGCAGGCCGAGAGCAGCGAAGCGATCATGACGACGCTGCTGCAGTTGGGCTTGTTCGGCGCCATCACGCTGGCGCTGATCGTCGTGCTGTGGATCAGCGTGCGGCATGCGCTGGCGCCATTGTCCGGCATCCTGCAGGGCATTGCGCGCATCGAAGCCGGCGACTATGCGGCGCGCATCTCCAGCAGCAGTACGCGCGAGCTGAACCAGATTGCGCATGCGCTGAATCATTTGTCGGAAGCGCTGAACGAGCAGATCGCGAAGCAGCGCGAACTGCTGCACCGCCTGCAGGATGTGCAGGAAGAAGAGCGCCGCCGTCTTGCGCATGAATTGCATGATGAATTCGGCCAGTTGTTGACGGCGATACAGGTCGATGCCTCCTTCATGCTGAAGCAATCGGCCGGGCAGCCGGCGCTGGAAGCCTGCGCGCAGGCGATGTATGAAAACAGCGGCAGCATCCTGTCACAGCTGCGCGGGCTGCTGGTTCAGCTGCGGCCCTACGGGCTGCAAGGTGACGAAGAGCATGACATTGCGCTCGAGCAGGCGCTGCGCGACCTGGTGAAGCAACGACAGGCGCGCGGCGATGCGGCGCTGGATTGCCAGCTGAGCGTGGCGCTCGGGGATGCAGTGATACCGCAGCGGCTGGCGGTGGCGGTCTACCGCATTGCGCAGGAGGCGCTGACCAATGTGATGCGCCATGCCATGGCAAGCAAGGTCGAGATCAGGCTGGCATTTGACGCGGCATCGTCCTCGCTGCAGCTGAGCGTCATTGACAACGGTGTAGGGCTGCCGGCCGGCAGTGCAGGCAGTGCCGGCCAGGTGCCGGTCGATGGCATCGGCATGGCCGGCATCCGCGAGCGCGTGCTGGCCAACCAGGGCAGTTTGCGCCTGCTACGGGCCGAGCCGACCGGGCTGGCCTTGCTGGCGAGCTTCCCGCTCTCACAAGCGGGGGCTTAAAGCGCACCGGGTCGTCAGGTCGTCCCTAGCGATGGCGGCTCATTGACGAGGCCGAACTTCTCCGCATGCTTGCGCAGCTCATATGTGGATGACGCGCCCAGCTTCTTGCGTACCGAGGTTGCGTAATTGGAGGCGGTGCGCTCGCTGATGTGCAGGCGGGCCGCGATCTCATCCACATTGTGGCCTTGCGCCAGCAGGGTCAGCACTTCGAATTCGCGTGGCAGCAGGTCAGCCAGTGCCGTGTCGGCCGGTTCGGGTTCGGTTGCGACCTCCAGCGCGGCTGCCACCGGTCGCTTCCCTGCGATCACTGCATGGATGGCGGCCACGATCTCGTCCGGCTGCATGCTCTTGGTCAGGTAGCCGCTGGCGCCCAGCTGCAGCGCCTGGCGCGCGATCGACACATTCTCATGCATCGAAAAGATCAGCACTTTCTGCTTCGGGAAGCGCGACAGGATGCGGCGCAGCGATTCGAAGCCGCCCTGGCCTGGCATCGACAAGTCCATCACCACCACATCCACGTCACGCGACTGCAGCCTTTCGTAGGCTTCTTCGCCGGTCGCGGCTTCGTCGACGACGGACAAGCGCGGGTCGAGTTCCAGATAGCGCTTGTAGCCGGCGCGCACGACGGCATGGTCGTCCACGAGCATCACGGTGATTGGCGGGGCAGTGTGGGGCATGTCGGGAATCAGTTTGACGAAGGCCGTTCAACTATACCGCGCCCGCCCCATGATCCGGGAAGACGCAAAAAAAAATGGCGGCCGCCTGGCCGCCAAACAAAGGGATGACCCTCATGAGAGAAAAAGCACCGCTGCACTTGCACAGCAGGACGCCAGCTTAGGCGGGCTCGGGGTGTCGCGTACAGGGTGAATTGTCATAAGCATCTGATGTTGGTCGCGTGTCGCAGGCTTCGGCCGGACAAAAGCCGGTCTTCTGATTCAGCGTTTTGTCAGGAAAATCATTTGCACTTGTGAAAATTAACCGTTTACCCGAAAACGTCGAATCATTATCTTCGCCCGTTCCGATTCTCGGAGCACTGCGCCGGCCTCTGTCGGCAGCCCAAAAATAATTATCCGGAGACTGCACTTGACCCTCAGCTACGCGCGTTCGCCCGACCGGGCCTGACGCCACCTCATTTCCGTTTCACCCCTGCCGAACTGTCCGCCCGGTGCGGACGGATGGACTCGTATTGCCCGAAAAAACATCATGCACAAGCGTCACACCACTCCAGCTCTGTTCCCCCGCCCGTTGACCCTCGCATTGTCCGCTGCATTGCCCGCGCTGTTTGCGCAGCACCTGTCGCATGCAGCCTGCAATGGAACGGTCAGCACGCCGAATTCGGCAAGCACTTCCATCCTCTGCAATAACGCCGGCGCGACGACGTCAGGCAATGTCACGGCCAGCGACCAGACCACCTATGTGGATGCGACGAATGCCGGCATCGTGCCGGGTACGCCGGTCACGACGGCGAACATCCTGATGCAATTCGATGGCCATGGCCGCACGCTGAGCGTGGGCTCTGGTGGCACGGTCGCAAACTATCGCAACGTCGCCGCAGCGAGGACGGCCGTGACCATGGGCGCGTCGACGGTCAATGCCGCGGCCTCCACGGTTTTCACTGCTGCGCCGGCAGACGGGGCCACGACCGTTGCCATCAGCGGCACGCCCGCGACCTCCTGGGTCGGCCAGAGCATCGTGATCGGACGCTGGCTGCAGAGCGATGGCGGCGACTTTGCGCCGGGCACCTCGTATGTGATCGACGCTGTGGATGTCGCCAACAAGACGGTCACGCTGAAGACGCCGCTGTCCGCGAACTTCGCCGGTTCAGGCACGGACACGATGGTGTATTCGGTCGTTTCCAACTATGGCGTCGGCACCACCCGCAGCTGGAGCGGCGCCAATGCGGCGCTGTTCGGCAAAAGCACCTTTTACAACAACGTCATCAACAATGCCGGCCTGATCGCCAGCCGCGTGCAGGCATCGGAAATGAGCACAAGCGCCGCCAGCGCGACCAACACCCCGTATGCCCAATCGATCTATGGCATACGCATGTCGGTGGCTGGTAACTACCGGACCGACAACGGGGGAACGCTGCGGGTCAGTCATGCCGGCATCGGCGCGGCCTATGGCGTCGAAGAGGGTGGCACCGTGCTGCGTATGGACGTGCGCAACACAGGACAGATCGAAGCACTGCGCGCACCTGCTGTGAGCCTGACTGCCGTGACCGCAACCGGCAATCCGACTGGCACCTCCGGCGGTTTTGCGTTCTCGGCTGCCACTGTCGCTCTGGTCAATGCGATCAACACGCAGGAAGAGGCCGAAGTGCTGAATGTGCTCAACACCGGCACTATCCGCACGCAGGGCGACTACACCGGCACCTTCTACATGCGTGCCGCGGAAAAGAACATCGTCAACTACGGCCTGATCGAGCACGTGTCGTCGGCCGGCGGCGCCAGCTACAACAAGGGCTTCGCGATCGGCTCCGTGTCGAACGGCGGCGAGATCCGCGAACTGCAACTGGCCAACCAGCGCGGCGCGACCATCAATGGCGATATCCTTGCCGTCAACGGCAATGCGCTGCGCTGGTACCTGCTGAGCACCGAGACCACCCTGGCTGCCAATGGTCGCGACACCCGGCTGACCATCAACAGCCACACTGGCCAGGAGAACAGCGAGATCGCCAACGCCGGCACGATCCGCGGCAATATCTGGCTGTCGAACGGCACGCATGCGCTGGCCAACACCGGTACGCTGACCGGCAACATCGATGTCGACCAGCGCGACACCACCTATACCAGCGGCACCGCTTCGGGCACGGCCACCACCATCATCCAGACCGAAGGTGAGAACACCAATAACACCCTTACCAACGGCAACCAGTACACGATTCGCGGCGACAAGGCCTTCAGCTTCGTGAACACCGGCACCGTGACCGGCAACATTACGCTCACTAATGCCAGCTCGACCTTCACGCCGACCGGCGGCAGCGCCACTACGGCCAGGAGCCAGAACACGCTGGTCAACGCCGGCACGCTGACCGGCAACATCGTGCTGTCGGATGTCACGGCCGACAGCCGCAACGGCATCACGCTGCTCAGCGACGGCTTCACCGGCACCATCACCGCCACCCGCAAGACCGGCGTCAATGCGCTGGAGGCGGCCTCCGTGCTGCTGAACCTCGGCGGCAGCGGCACCCTGCGCGGCGATGTGTCGGGTGTCAGCACGCTGAACGTTGGCGGCTTCACGCTGCCGGCCGGCGATGACGACGACGCCGTCGCGCTGCCGCGCGTCGGCAACCCGAACTGGACCATCGCCTCCGGCAAGACCGTGCAGGCTGACGCAGCGCTGATCAACAAGGGCAGCCTGATGGTTGCAGGAACCCTGCAGGCCCCGATCACCATTGCTTCCGGCGCGACGCTGGCAGGCAACGGCACTGTCACCGGCGCAGTGACCAACGCCGGCATCATCAATGCAGGTGCGGGCACTCTGAGCGTCACCGGCAACGTCACGATGCAATCGGGCTCGATACTGAAAGCCACCGTCGATGCGAACAATGCCGCAGGCAAGCTGGCCGTGACCGGCACGCTGGACTTCGCCAGTGGCAGCAGCGTGCGGCCGGTCGCCGCTTCCGGCTTCCGCATCACCCATGGCGCGCAGTACACGCTGGCCAGCGCCACCAGCATGACCGGTACGCCCACGCTGCTGGGCAATGGCCTGGTAAGCTGGCAGTCGAGCGTGGCCAACAACCAGCTGACGGCAACCGCTACCGTCAACACGGCGAGCGTGGCCAACCTGTCGACGGGCGCAACGACTGCACTGAACAAGGTGGTCGGCATCGGCGGCGCGCTGGCCGAGCGCGTGATGTCGCTCGACAGCGAGGCTGCGGTGCAGAAAGCGGCCGAGCAACTGAAGCCGGACGTCAAGGGCAGCAACGTGGTCGGCGCGATGGCGGCCGGCAGCGCCGTCAGCGGCGTGATCGACGGTCGCAGCAGCGGCGTGCAGATCGCTTCGCTGCTGCGCCAGTCGCGCGCCAGCGGCGTATCGACCGGCGAAGCCATCGATGGCGGCGGCCTCTGGTTCCAGGCCTTCGGCTTCACCGGCGAGCAGCAGGCGCGCGGCGGCCAGGACGGCTATGGCGTGAACTCGGGCGGCATCACCGTGGGTGCCGACCAGCTGGTCGATGCCCGGGACGGCCTGCGTGTGGGCGCCGCATTCAGCTACGCATCCAGCACCGTTGGCTCGCAGACCGGCATCAACAGCTACCAGGGCACGCTGTACGCCTCGCGTGAACTCGGCGCGTACTACGTCAGCGGCGAAGTCGGCATGGGGCGTCATGAATACGCGTCCAACCGCACCGTGGTCGGCGAGATCGCGCATGCCAGCTATGCCGGTACCCAGTACGGTGGCAAGGTCGAGGCCGGCATGCCGCTGCAAACCGAGATTGGCGCGCTGGTACCGATCGCGTCGCTGTCGGCCAGCCGCCTGAACTTCGATGGCTACACCGAAACGGGCGCCACCGGCGCGCTGTCCGTCGACGCCAGCCAGATCAGCTCGCTGCGCAGCGGCCTTGGTGCGAAATGGCTGTTGCCGTTGGCTGATGCCGCTGCCGGTTCGGCGCTTGAGCTGCGCGCGATGTGGTCGCATGAGTTCGGAGATGCGCGCTTCGATACGACCTCGAAGTTCGTGGCCGGCGGCTCCAGCTTCAAGACCACCGGCGTCGAACAGGAACGCGACAGCCTTAGCACGGGCGCTGCCTTCAAATGGTCGGCCACTGCCGGCGGCGTGCGACAGTCCTTGTCCTTCGGCTACGGCGCCGAAATCAAGCGCGGCTACCTGAGCCACACTGGTTACGTTCAGGGAAGGGTGGACTTCTGATGCGCTTCTCCCCCCGACTGCGCATCGCAAGCTTGCTGGCCAGTGTGCTGCTGGCCGGCTGCGCGCTGCCGCGGCCGGCGGTGGACAGCGTGCAGCAGGCCGAGGCGGCGGGCTTCCGGCGCGAGCTGGTACAAGCAAATGGCTTTGCACTGACCGCGCTGGTACGCAGCAGCGATGCGCAGGCGCCGCTACGCGTCTATATCGAAGGCGACGGGCGCGCCTGGCTCGACCGGCACACCGTGTCGGATGACCCGACGCCGCGCCGGCCGCTGGCGCTGCAACTGGCCTTGGCCGACCAGTCGGCCAACGTCGCCTGGCTGGCGCGCCCTTGCCAATTCAGCCTGTCACAGAGCCCGGCATGCCGTCCCGCATACTGGACCGATCGCCGCTTTGCACCCGAAGTGATCGAGGCCATGAGCCTGGCGCTCGATCGTATCGCAGGCCACCCGGGCAGGACGTTGGAACTGGTGGCGTACTCGGGCGGCGCGGCGATTGCCGTGGCGCTGGCAGCGCAGCGCAAGGAGGTAACGCTGCTGGTGACGGTGGCCGGCAACCTCGACAGTGAAGCCGTCAATCAATTCCATCAGGTCGATGCGATGCCGGCCTCGCCGAACCCGGTCACGCTGGCGCGGCAACTGGCGGCACTGCCGCAGCGGCATCTGATTGGAACGGCCGACACGGTGATACCGGCATCGGTCGCACGGGGCTTCATCACCGCAGGGCACATGCGCTGCGCCCAGGTCGTCAGCGTGCCGGGGGCCGATCATGTGTCGGGATGGCTGGATTATTGGCGCGCGCAGGCGGGCCTTTTCCGGCTTCCGGACTGCCAGGAATAATCAATTTGGCAATGCCAAACATTGCGTTGTGAAATTTTCACAGGAAATTTGGCCGAGTCTGCCTTTACAATCCGCCGACCCTTACCAAGCGCCTATGCCATTTCATAAATCCCGGCGCTGCTACATCGGAGACTTCAGTTGAATACCGCAACCTCGCTTTCCTTCCGTCGCACCATCCTTGCGCTGTCCATCGCCAGCCTGTTGAGCCCGGTGTATGCGCAGGAAGACAACAAGGAAAAACAGCTCAAGGCCGTCGAAGTGGTCGGCACCTCGCCGTTGCCCGGTTTGGGCATCGAGGAAGACAAGCTGCCGTATGACTTGCAGAGCGTAAACGCCGAGCAGCTGCACAACAGCCAGACCCTGAACCTGACCGAGTTCATGTCGCGCAACCTGTCGGGCGTGAACATCAACGACATCCAGGGCAGCCCGTTCCAGGCCGATATCACTTACCGCGGCTTCCGCCTGTCGGGCATCCTCGGTTCGTCACAGGGGCTGTCTGTGTACCTCGATGGCGTGCGCGTGAACGAGCCTTTCGGCGATGTCGTGAACTGGGACATGATTCCCGAAGCGGCGATCAACAATGTGACGCTGGTGCCGGGTTCGAACCCGGTGTATGGCCTCAATACACTGGGCGGCGCACTGGCCTTCACCACCAAGTCCGGCCTGACGGCACCGGGGACCGAAGTCAAGCTGCAGGCTGGCAGCTTTGGCCGAGTTCGCGCCGATGTCGCGTACGGCAGCAAGAGCGATGATGGTTATCACAGCTTCATTTCAGCGACGGGCTTCCGCGAAGATGGCTGGCGCGAGCATTCGTCGGGCCAGCTCGGCAACGTGTTCGCCAAAGTTGGTCGCCAGCAGGGCGACAGTAATTGGGATCTGTCGCTGTTGGTCGGGCGTAGCACGCTGATTGGCAATGGTTTGCTGCCGAGCCGGAATTACGGCGAAGATGGCGCTGGTGCACCGAGCTATGGTCCGGGCATGTACGAGAACAATCGCCGATGGGTTTATAGCCACCCAGACCGCACGCAGAATGAGCTGAATCAGTTGACGTTCAACCTGCAGCGCATGCTGGATAGCGACACTGAATTGGCTGCAATGGCCTACGTGAGACGTGCCGTGCGCAGGGGCGTAGGCGGCGATGTAGAGC
>JACCDR010365601.1_pt1 | contig 84846 bp, 64 predicted proteins | sample 7446431 | NCBI WGS metagenome assembly JACCDR01 (sample SAMN15323443, study PRJNA562643) | freshwater metagenome | isolation source: river surface water | place: USA:Blue River Watershed | collected 2017-08-17
CTGCAACACCCGTAATCCTATCGGCATCAAAAACACAATTAACCCTCAACCGCAATGCACTGTTAAAACCATCAGCACGCTTGCATCACCTGTTAACCAAAGTAGAAGTCGAGTTATCGCACACACAAAGTAATGGCATCTATGCCACCTTATTTAGCGCTGCGGAAATTGAAAAAGCCTTTGCCTATAACGAGAGCTCACCCTGTGTGCTTGCTTTCAATAATCTACATAACTTGAATCTCGTTGGGAAAAACACCGCGAGTTTCAACATTAAAAGTGATGCGTCTTATCTCATCACTGGCGGTTTTGGTGGCTTTGGTTTGGGCATGGCGCAGTGGCTGGTAGAGCAAGGCGCCAAGCACCTGATTTTGGTTAGCCGCAGTGGTGCAAATAGTCATGAAGCTCGCAGCGCTGTCGCAGAATTAACGAGTAAAGGTGCGCATGTTAAAGCCGCCGCGGTGGACATTGCCGATGCAGCACGAGTACATGAATTGCTGATGGATATTGAAACCCATATGCCACCGCTTAAAGGGATTTTCCATGCAGCCGGCGTATTGGATGATCGCGAATTGATTGCGATGGACGATCACAGTTTAGCAAAAGTGATGCAACCCAAAGCGCTTGGCGCTTGGAATTTGCACCACTTAACCTATCACTTGTCGCTTGATTGCTTTGTGCTTTACTCATCCATTTCGGCGCTCATTGGTAATCGTAATCAAGGCAACTATGTGGCGGCGAATTTGTTCTTGGATTCATTAGCACATTACCGACATGCACAAGGTTTAACAGCGACGTCAATTAACTGGGGGGCTTTAGCGGATGTCGGTATGGCTGCTAACAACCCTAGTGTTATTGGTCACTTAGCGCACGTGGGTATTAATGCCTTTAGTCAGGCGCAAGCACTGGAAGCCTTCTCCGCATTGTTACAAGCACCGGTTGCGCAAGTGGGCATCTTTCATGTGGATTGGGCACGCTGGAAACAATTTGAACCCGCAGGTCAAGGTACTCGTTTCAGCGAATTAGCCGGCGCAGACGATGCGCAACAACAAGGCGAAAGCTGGTTGAGTTTGGCAGCACAAGGGTCAGACGCCGTGTTGCCACAATTGATAAACAGTTTGAGCGAGTTGGTAGCCGGCACCTTGAAATTATCTCCCGCACAAATTGATGTAAATACGCCTATTAATAAATTCGGTTTGGATTCATTAATGGCCATGGATTTGCAAATGAAAGTGCGCAGTGAATTCAAAGTCGATGTGTCGATTTTGGAATTGATGAAAGGTAACAGCATCGCCAAATTAGCGGAAGCTTTGGTGCAAAAACTGATTCGTATGGCAGAAGCAGAAGTGGCAACTACCGAAGTAATCGCAGAGGTAGTAACGACGGAAGCAACACCCGCCGAATCACAAGTGATTACCAACTTGGTTGATCAATTGAATAAGCTGGATGAACTGTCGGAAGAAGAGTTGGATGCCCTCTTGAATCAAGAGGTTGGTCATCAGGAACAAACTCAAGAAAGCGTATTTAAATAAACACCATAAGGATGATGGTGGCGGCTTATTCAGAGCCACCCTCAAACATGGTTAAACGATTGTTAACATTGTTCACGATAAAGGAAATTATCATGGAATCTCTCGCCATCAATACCTCAGCGGCATCTACACCGCTTAGCAAAGACGACAAGAAAGCACTTCTTGAAAAATTGCTGCAACAAAAATTGCAACAAGCCACACAAACGACCCCTATGTCTAAAGGACAAGAATCATTATGGTTTGTGCATCAAAGTGATCCTAGTTCAGCGGCCTACAATGTCGCCAGTGCCATTCGCATTTATTCACCCGTTAACACAGAGGCATTCACTCGCGCATTAAACGCGTGCATTCAACGCCACGCCGCCTTGCGCACTCGCTACGGTATTCATGAAAGTAAAAACTCACAAATCATTTATGCCAATGCACCACTGACATTAATCACTGTGGATGCATCTACATTGAGTGAGGATGAGCTACACCAAAAAATTACGGCGGATTATCAACAACCGTTTGATTTAACCCAATTGCCCATCATGCGAGCTCATTGGTATCAACTCGCAAATGGTGAATCGGTATTTATGTTGGTGGTTCACCACATCGCCTTCGATGCCTGGTCACTGTGGATTTTGATGGAAGAGTTGAGCGCAATTTATCAAGCCATGGTTAACAACAGCGCCTTACAACTACCACCACAATCAGCGAGCTATCGCGATTTTGCGCAACAGCAAGCGCAACTGCTGAATAACGAGCAAGGCGAAACCTTAAAAAATTATTGGTTAACCAAACTCAAAGGCGACATTCACCCGCTCACCTTAAACATCAGCAAACCACGTCCACGCGTACAATCCTTTACCGGTGCAAGCCATTATTTCCAAATTTCACCAGAATTAGCACAAGCAGTAAATGCTCTCGCCAAAGCACAAGGCGTGACACCTTACACCTTGTTGTTAACAGCGTATTACACCCTGTTACACCGCCACTCTGGGCAAGACGATATTTGTATTGCTTCGCCAACTGCCGGTCGCCAGCAAGCTGAGTTTGCACGCACCATCGGTTATTTTGTTAACCCCGTAATTCTGCGCACACAGGTAGGTAACAACCCACGTTTCGTGGATTTACTTGAGCAGGTAAACAACACCGTTCTGGAAGGATTAGAACATCAAGAATATCCCTTCAGTTCCTTAATCGAAGCGCTCAATCCAAAACGCGACCCAAGCTACACACCACTATCACAAGCGTCTTTTGTGTTCCAAAAACCACAACAGAACGAAGGCTTAAATGCCGCTTGGGTTCCTGGCCAACAAGGGCCAAAAATTCAGTGGGCAGGTTTGGAGGTTGCACAATATCCCGTTAACCAACAAGAAGGCCAATTCGAATTGGAATTGGAAATTGTAGATACTAAAGGTTGCTTCTACGGCATTTTTAAATACAACACGGATTTATTCAGTGCCGCCAATATGCGCATGCTGGAAAATCATTTACGCCGTTTGTTAACTGCGATTGTTGCCAACCCCACTACCGGTATTGCGCAGTTGCCGATGATAACCGACGCTGAGCTACAACAATTCGCCGAGTGGAATAATACTCGCGTGGAATACCCAGCTCACACCAGCTTGCATCAATTAATTGAGCAGCAAGTTGCGAAAACACCAGATCTCGTGGCGGTTCGTTTTGAAAATGATGAGCTCACCTACGCCGAATTAAATGCACGCGCTAACCAACTCGCACGCTATTTAATAACGCAAGGTGTTGAGGTTGAAACCAAAGTGGGCGTGTATATGAATCGCTCATTGGAAATGGTGATTTCTCTACTCGCTATTATTAAAGCCGGTGGCGCTTATGTTCCGGTTGACCCTAACTACCCCACTGCCCGCGTGGAATTTATGTTAGGCGATATCAATTCACCGATTTTACTCACGCAAGAAAATTTAATTGCTCAATTACCTAGCATCAGCGCAAACATCATTGCAGTAGATACTTTAGATGTTAGCGCCTTAGCCACGTCCAACCCTGTTGTCAATATTCAGCCCGACAATCTGGCTTATATGATTTACACCTCAGGCTCTACGGGCAATCCGAAAGGCGCAATGAATACCCACGTCGCAATTTGCAACCGTTTGTTATGGATGCAAGCTGAGTATAAGCTGGATGAAACCGATCGCATTTTGCAAAAAACGCCATTCAGTTTCGATGTATCTGTATGGGAATTTTTCTGGCCATTAATGACAGGTGCCTGTTTAGTGGTTGCACGCCCAGATGGTCATAAAGACACTCAATATCTCATCGATATTATCCAGCAAGAGGCCATCACCACACTGCACTTTGTTCCCTCCATGCTCAGCATTTTTGTGGCCGATGAAAAATCCAGCGCATGCACCAGTATTAAACGCGTGATTTGCAGTGGCGAAGCACTGAGTTACGATTTACAACAACGCTTCTTCAAACGCTTAAATACCGAACTGCACAATTTGTACGGCCCGACCGAAGCAGCCATTGATGTGACCTACTGGCAATGTGATAACCACTACGCGGCCAATGTAGTACCTATCGGCAAACCCATTGCCAATATTCAAATTCATATTCTGGATGCCTACATGCAACCCGTGCCTGTTGGTGTGAATGGTGAATTGCACATTGGGGGTATTGGTTTAGCGCGCGGTTATCATAACCGTAACGATTTGACCGAAAGCAAATTTATTCCCGATCCTTTCTCTACAGATCCCAAAGCCAAACTCTACAAAACGGGCGACTTGGTGCGTTACATGCCCGATGGCAACATCGATTATTTGCAACGTATCGATAACCAAGTGAAATTGCGCGGCTTCCGTATTGAACTTGGCGAGGTAGAAGCCATGGTCTGCAGTTGTGAAGGCGTGCGCGAATCGGTGGTTGTTAAACGCACCAGCGCAACCGGCGATGATTATTTAGTCGCCTATATCACCCGCGATGACAATCGTATCAGTGAAGGAGAAATCCTGAGTGAAGCGGCGCAAAAAATGCCGGCTCACTGTGTACCTAGCGCGATTGTGGTATTGGAAAGTATTCCACTCACACCTAACGGTAAAGTGGATAACAAAGCCCTGCCCGCACACAGTTTTGCCTCCAACGCGTGCAGCTGTGTAGTGCCACCGCGCAGTGAATTGGAACGCAAACTCGTTGCACTCTGGTGTGATTTATTAAAATTGGATTCCATCTCCATTACCGATAATTTTTTCACCCTCGGCGGTCACTCATTATTAGCTGTGCGCTTAATGGCTGCGATTGAAAGTGAACTCGGGCAAAAATTACCGCTCTCCAGTTTGATTAAAGGCCCCACCATTGAACAGCTGGCACAACTCATTGAAAGCAAACCAACCGACTCATGGAATTCGTTGGTGGCGATTCAAGAAAAAGGTACCAAGAATCCGTTCTTCTTTATTCCTGGTGGCGGCGGCAATGTGCTGTATTTCTACGCACTCTCGCAACAACTCGGTAAGGAGCAACCTTTCTACGGCATGCAGGCAATTGGATTGGATGGCACCACCGCCCCGCTCGATTCAGTCACCGCCATGGCAGCCGCAACCGTTGCCGCGATTAAAGCGGTTCGTCCACAAGGCCCTTACATTATTGGCGGTCACTGTGTTGGTGGCTTGGTCGCCTATGAAGTGACGCAACAATTAATGGCTGCGGGCGATAATGTTGAGCAATTAATTATTCTCGATGCACCTGCACCGCACTTCTTCCAAGAGAAAAAATCCATTCCGCTAAGCAATAGTGAATGGATTGGTGTGCTGGTCAATACCATCGCGCACATGACCGGTAGAAATATCAATATCGGTGCTGAGCAATTGGTTGCGCTGAGTGACGATGAACAATTGCAATTGCTGAAACAAAAATTGGCGGAAGCCAATATGGTGCCTGCCAATACACCCAACACCCAAATCAAAGGTTTGTTGGAGGTATTTAAAGCCAACGCGCAATTGCATTATCCACAACCTGCGCAACGCCATCCTGTTTCTATCGCGTTATTGCGTGCGAAAGACATGAATCCACATTACGACTACACCGTCTATGACGATGAGAATACATGTATCAGTAAATCGACATTAGGGTGGCGCCATTACGCACAAGGCGATGTAAAAGTGGCATTAGTCGCAGGGGATCACATCACCATGCTTGCACCGGAAAATGCCAACAGCCTTGCAACTCAGTTACAAAAATTATCGACAGCATCAGGAGTATTATCATGCTAAAAAATTACGCACATTGGATTACGCACCACCCAGTTTGGGCGATGCTTATTTCTTTACTATTATTGATTGGCGCCAGTGTTGGTATAGGTCAGCTCTCTTTTAAATCTGATTTACGCATTTATTTCAGCAAGGATAATCCACAAATTACCGCGCTGGACAATATGGAGCAAACCTACACCAAAGCAGACAACGTATTGTTTGTATTAGCACCCAAAGACGGTGTTTTTACCAACGAGGTATTGCAAGTGGTAGAAGATCTCACCGCAAAAGCATGGAAAATTCCATACTCAAGCCGTGTAGATTCGATTACCAATTTTAAATACAGTTCTGCAGCGGGCGATGATATTGCGGTTGATGATTTAGTATTAGGTGCCAATCAATTATCAACAGCGGATATTGAAAAAATCCAACATATTGCGGTTAACGAACCACTGCTGGTTAATCGCGCTATTGCACCTAATGGAAAAGTCACGGGTGTCAATGTAACGATTAACATCCCCAAAGGTGAAGAACTTAGCAGCGGCCCCAAAGTTGTTAAATATGCTCGCGAATTGGCAGCGGATATTCAAGCACAACATCCTGACATTGATATTCATTTAAGTGGTGTGGTGATGATGGATAACGCCTTTGCCGAAGCCTCTGAATTGGATATGAAAACCTTGGTTCCGGCAATGCTAGTGATTGCCTTGGTTATCATGGGCATCATTATGCGCTCATGGTTGGCAAGCAGTGCCGCATTGATTGTGCTGACATTTTCGATTGTGTGCGCCATGGGTTTTGCTGGCTGGCTAGGCATTCTATTGAATCCAGTTAGCTTGAATGCACCCAATATTATTCTCACCATTGCGATTTGTGATTGTGTGCACTTATTGATGGCCTATCAATTAGCACTACGCAAAGGTCTGATCAAACAAGATGCTATGATTAAAAGCTTGACTGAAAATTTTGTCGCGCTTTTAGTAACATCGGTTACAACCTGTGCAGGATTTTTAACCTTAAATTTCAGTGAAGCGCCACCTTTCCGCGATCTAGGCAATATCACCACCTTGGGTGTGGTTATGGCCTTTATTTTCACAGTCAGTTTTTTACCTGCGTTTATGATGTTTTTTAAAACAACAATGACCGCCACGGAAAAACACAGCAAACTGCAAGCAGCTATTAATGGATTAGCGGAATCTATCATCGCTCAACCCAAAAAATATTTGGCTGCTTCATTTGCCTTTATAGTAATTTGCAGTGCAGGAATTTTTAACAACGTATTAAACGACGAATTTGTAAAATATTTCGATAAGAGCGTTAAATTCCGCCAAGCCACAGATTTTACCGCCGAAAACCTGACTGGAATTTATTATATTGATTACGCCATTGCTGGAAAAACGGAAAGTGGTATTAACGAACCTGCCTATTTAGAAACCTTAGGAAGCTTCTCAGATTGGCTACGAGAGCAACCCGAAGTTATTCATGTTAATAGCATTACCGATATTTATAAGCGCCTAAACATGAATATGAATGGTGATGATAAATCCGAATATCGTCTACCAGATTCCAGCGAATTAGCAGCGCAGTACTTATTGATGTATGAAATGTCGCTGCCTTATGGTTTGGATCTGCGCGACCGTATTAATGCTGAAAAAAATGCGACTCGTGTAACGGCAACTCTTCACAATTTATCCAGCGCTGAAGTGTTGGCTTTTGAAGCGCGCGTGCAATCTTGGTTAAAGAATAATAATCAGGCGATTGCCTATAGCGATGGCACCGGCCTGACTGTGATGTTTGCCAATATTGGTTTGCGCAATATTCAAAGTATGTTAACCGGCACCGCAACCGCGCTGATTCTGATTTCATTAATGTTGATTGTGATTTTCCGCTCCATAAAATATGGGCTGATTAGTTTGATTCCTAATTTATTACCCGCAGCCATGGCGTTTGGCGTATGGGGTTTACTGGTGGGTCAAATTGGTTTGGCCTTATCCGTTATGTCCGCAATGACCTTAGGCATTGTGGTAGATGATACAGTTCACTTCCTCACCAAATACTTGTATGCACGGCGCACTTATCAATCCAACGCGGCGGATGCCATTCGTTATGCCTTTAATAATGTCGGCGCCGCACTAGTGACTACGACACTCGCATTAACGGCAGGTTTCGCAGTGTTAGGATTCTCCAGCTTTGAGATTAATTCTGGAATGGGAATTCTCACAGCTATTGCCATCGCCTTAGCATTAGTGCTGGATATGATTTTACTACCGGCCATGCTGCTTCTGATTGATGCACGTAAAACCGTCACAGCCAAACAAGCCAATGAGTTACCTATAAACACAGCCTCCACTGCCGATGCAGCTACTCATTAATTATTTTTTATAAGGAACATTCCATGAAAACGTTATATTCACTTTTTTTATTCGCCAGTTTAACTTCTTTTAACATAGCGAATGCCTCATCACTCGATAGCATTACCGACCCTGTAGCAAAAGGCCATGCTATCGCCAAAGAAACGGAGGCTCGCGATGCGGGCTTTAAAGACTATGTTGCCAAAGCCGAAATGGTGTTAAAGCAACAGGACAAAGAATTGAGCCGCCGCACATTTGATACCAAAGTATTGGAAGTGGAAGGTGACGGCGATCATTCTGTAAATGTATTTAAGAGCCCTAAAGATGTTGCAGGCACCGCCATTCTTATTCATGCCCACGGCTTAAAGCCGGATGACCAATGGTTGTATTTGCCAGCGATTAAACGTGTGAAGCGTATTTCTACCCGCAGCAAATCTGGCCCCTTTGTCGGCAGTGAATTTGCCTATGAAGATATTTCTACATGGGTTCCAGAAAAATACACCTATCGCTTTTTGCAACATGAAACCGTGGAAGGCAATGATTGTTTTAAAGTAGAAAATACACCAGCCTATGCGGATTCTGGTTATAGCAAATTGCACGAGTGGGTGGACGCTAAAATTTTTCGCCCACGCAAAATTGATTACTATGATCGCAAAGGTGATTTGTTAAAAACACTGACGTTTGAAAATTACCAAGTGTATCAAGGTGCCTATTGGCGCCCCTCTAAAATGGTGATGGTCAATCATCAAACTGGGCGCAGTACTGAATTGCTGTGGAATGAGTATCAATTTGGAACTGGCTTGACGGCCAATGATATTGCGCAGTCTAAATTGAGTTCGATGAATTAATATACCGAACAGGAAAAGAGTGCCGAGGCATTGCAGACACGCCGTAAATACCAGCAAGCTGGGCCAGCCAGTGATAAATCACTGGCGCTACAGAATACGCAAAACATGTTTTGCAAACGTATTCTTTCGCCCATGTAGGCTCTTCGTCGGCGTCCTGCCTCCGAAGGTCTGCAACACCTCGGCACTCTTTTCTGAAAGTACGCAGTTATACGATTTTTTATTAAGGATAATTCTGTGACTATCATGAAGAAAAAAACATTTCATTATCTAGCCTTAACCCCCCTTGTCTGCCTGGCATCCTCAATGGCACTAGCATCAAGCCTTAATATGGAGCTTGGGGCAGATATCCAATATTTTCCTAACGACACAGATACCGCCACCGAAGGCGATTATTCCAGCGATACCACTGTGAATATCGGGCTTGAATACGACAATGAGTTTTACGATGGTTCAGTAAAAGTCATGGTGGATGCCAACGCACAATACAATCAACGCGATGATCGTAGAAGTCGCGGTGATTTTAATGAATTGGCGATTGGGTATTTTAACGACCACCTGGATATTACCGCTGGAATTCTTACGGAATTTTGGGGTGTAACTGAATCGCGTCATTTGGTGGATATTCTTAATCAAACCAATGTTGCCGACAATATTGATGAAGAAGTAAAGCTCGGCCAGCCCATGGTGAAAACGCAATTTCATCATGAGTGGGGCAATGTGCAACTCTATTGGCTACCCATGTTTAGAGAACGCATTTACCCCGGCAACAAAGCGCGCTTATCACCCGGTGATGCCATCAATTATCGCGATGCAGAATACGAGTCATCCGATGAAGAGCACCATCAGGACGTTGCCATTCGTTACACACAAACGGTGGATGCATGGGATATTGGCATCGCCCATTTTTCAGGTACCAGTCGCGAGCCATTGTTGATTCCTGATTTCACGCAATTCCCCGCCATTGTGCTTACACCCTATTACGAGCAAATTGATCAAAGCAGCATTGATGTGCAAATGACAAGCGACAGTTTATTGCTAAAACTCGAAGCGATTTCACGCACATCCGATTTACAAAAAACCTATCAATCTACCGTTGCTGGCTTTGAGTATACCCAAGTCGGTGTATTTAATTCCGCGATGGATTTAGGTTACATCACTGAATATTTGTATGACGAGCGCGACGAAAAAGCGACAACACCTTTTGCCGATGATGTTTTTGCAGGACTGCGTTTAGTCACTAACAATATTGCACAAACTACCTATTTATTAGGTGCCTATGTCGATACCGAAAGCCAGAGCACTGCATGGCGCTTTGAAATGGATACTCGCCTACAAGATGGATTGACCTTATCGATAGAAGGCCAAGTATTTACGAATCAACCACAAGACGATTTGCTTTACGGGTTTCGCAACGATGATTATTTACGCGTAGGCTTGCAATGGTTTTTTTAATGGTTCTTATGTTTTAAAAGCGACGATTTAATCGTTACGAGTTAAGGATAAAACTCATTTTTTAAAGGAAACTAAATGATGAACAGCACAACATTATTTGCTACACCAACACCCAACCCTGACGCACAACTACGATTAGTATGTTTTGCCTACGCTGGGGGCAGTTCAGCCACCTACTTGCCGTGGTTAAAACTCTTACACCCAGACGTTGAATTAATAGTCTGCCAATTACCGGGGCGAGGCACACGTTTATTTGAAGATCCTTATGATCAGATAGAACCCTTAATTCAGGATTTGTGCAACGCCATTCAGCCTTTATGTAACATGCCGCTGGTATTTTTTGGTCACAGCATGGGCAGCAAGGTGGCCTATGAATTGTGCATCGCCATGCAAGATAAACATTTACCCTTACCTGTACATGTGATTGCTTCCGCCGCCGCCGCGCCCTTTCACCTGCGCCGCAAAGCGCCGATTCATGATTTACCTGAACAAGAATTTATTACCGCGCTCTCAAAACTCAATGGAACACCTCAGCAAGTGCTGAATAACCCTGAATTAATGGCGTTATTCCTTCCAGCCCTACGTGCGGATTTCAAATTAGTGGAAACCTATATCAATACCAGTCGCACAGTTGTTCCAACACGCTTAACACTCATGGGCGGCGTTATGGATGAAACCGTATCGCCATCGGAATTAGCGGATTGGAATAAATTATTTACGCACACCTCAAAAATTCGTTGGTTTGAAGGCGATCATTTTTATATCAACCATAAAACTTTTGCGGTATTACAGCAGCTCAACGACATTATGGATTTGGAAATGTTGAAAATCCAAGAGTCATCGCCCAATGCTCACACCCAAAAAGTCTGTAATGCCTAACATGATTACACACAAACTGAATGCCAATATCGTTGATTTATGGGTAGACGATGTATCCTGTAACAGCCTTCAACAGCTGTTACAGGATATTCCCCTGAGCAAGGAAGAACAGCAAAAAGCAGCGAGCTTTTATTTTGCGAAGCATCGGCGCCACTATGAATTAGCGCATCAGTATTTGCGCTGGGTATTAAGCCAATACCTTGGTCTTGCACCCAGCGTGATTGAATTTACCCAAACCGCGTTTGGTAAACCCTCGTTAGCGAGGCATCACAACACACAAGAATTGCAATTTAATTTAAGCCATAGCGACAGCTTGATAGCGGTGGCCATAGGTAAAACTCACGCCTTAGGCGTGGATATAGAAACCATGAAAACGCATAAAGATATAAATACACTTGCCGAACACTGCTTTTCTACACAGGAATGGCAAGCGTTCTCGACAATAGAATCATCAAAACAACCAGCAGAATTCTATCGCCATTGGTCACGCAAAGAAGCCTATATCAAAGCCATAGGCACAGGATTACACACACCAACCACCAGCTTCAGTATTGATGTGGCGCCAAAACAAAACCCAACACCCGTCAGCGATGTCGATCAGCAATCTAATCAATGGAAAATTTGGACAATTAACACCGATTTGCAGGATTGCGCTTGCGCGGTGGCAACAGTAGAAGCGATTACCTTTTTGCGCAGGTTGGACAGCAATGTCCAACCTGCACGTCATTTGCCTTTTATTGCTTAGGCAAATGTTGTGATAAAGCGTTATGACGTATAAAAATAATCACAATGGTGACAATAGTAAGCGGTAATACAAAGCTCAGCATCACAGCATTGAGTGTATCAACAGAGTAATTTTGAGCAGTTAAAATGATGTAAGTTGTATAAACCACATAATAAAACAGAAATAGAGCGCCATTAAAACGGGAAATTTGTTGACCCGCGGCAAAAATAGGCAAACAAGCAATAGCCACTGCAATCATTATCCATAAATCAAAATTAATAACACTGTCTGAAATTGTCAAACCCGTATTGCCCGATACAATGCCGGACAATCCTAAGCAACATAAGATATTAAAGGTGTTACTACCAATAACATTACCTACCGCAATATCACGCTCACCTTTTATGGCCGCTATAACGGAGGTCGCCACTTCGGGCAAAGAGGTGCCTGCTGCGATAATCGTTAAACCAATCACCAAATCGCTAACACCTAATTGTTTGGCAATTTCTACTGCAGAATTCACCAAAATTTTAGAGCCAAATACCAACAATGCCAGCCCCACAAGCATCAATAAAATTTGAACAATTTTGCTATCATCCCACGAAGACTTACTGGAAAACTCTTCTGAATATTCCGCTTCAGCGAGGGCAGATTCTTGACGAGATTGATAAATCAAAAATACGGTGTAAGCGATAAGCAAAGAAAACAACACTGCACCATCAACCATACCCAGTTTGCCATCCATACTCATGGCCAACAACAATAGCGAAGCCCCTATCATGATAGGCACTTCCTGACGAATGATTTGCGTATTCACAATCAGCGGTGTAATCAATGCAGACACACCTAATATAAACAACACATTAAAAATATTGCTACCAACAACATTACCCACGGCAATGTTCGTATTGTTCTGTAACACCGCACCCACAGACACCGCCATTTCAGGCGCACTGGTACCAAAAGCAACAATGGTTAAACCAACCACAAGCGGTGAAATTCCGAAGGATATGGCAAATTTAGATCCACCGCGCACCAGAAGATCTGCACCTACCACCAGTAAAATAAACCCTACAATTAGCATAAGTATTGTCATAGTCACCTCGAAATAGTTAAAAATTAGAGAAAGATGCAGTTAAAAAAGCGGCTACACCCCATGGATTAGACTGGCTCGAACACTATCAGGGGAAAGGTAGTAGTGTAAAGTTTAACGTTCGCCCAAGGCATTGATGTTCTTCAATGTGCAAAATTGATCATTCTTTATGAATATAACCACTGAAGGCATGCCCACTGCGCTACAACCATAAAAAAAATCCCCCGCCAAGCTAACCTGACGGAGGATTTTTAAGTGAAGCGATTAAGGATGAATTCAATTAATACACATCGCGCAAATAGCGTTTTTCCATATTGAGCTTACGAATATAGTTAGCGGTTTCTGCCTCATCAAATTTACCGTATTGTTGAATAATGTCGCGCAGGGCTTGATCTACATCTTTTGCCATGCGGCTGGCATCGCCGCATATACAGAAGTAAGCCCCCTCTTCTAACCATTCCCACAATTGCGCGGCTTGTTCACGCATGCGATCTTGCACGTAAATTTTTTGTGTTTGATCGCGCGAGAAAGCGAGGCTTAAATGATTAAGCACGCCGTCTTTTTGAAATTGTTGCAATTCTTCGTGATAATAAAAATCCGTGGCGGCGTGCTGTTCGCCGAAGAACAACCAGTTTTTGCCTTGATCACCACGCGCTTGGCGTTCTTGCAAGAAGCCACGGAAAGGAGCAACGCCGGTTCCTGGCCCCACCATAATTAACGGGGTGTTGCCATTCTCGGGAACATGAAAGTGTTTGCTGGGCTGAACAAAAATGGGAATTTCTTTATTTTCTGCACGATCAGCAAGAAAAGTAGAAGCCACACCTTTGCGCATTTTTTTGCTATCGCGGAAACGGGAATAGCGCACAGCCGATACGGTTAAGTGAATTTGTTTTTCAAACGCTTTAGGGCTGGAGGCAATAGAATATAAACGCGGCTGTATGCGTTTCAATAGCGGCAAAAGCTCATCTGCACTGGCGCGAATAGGGAATTCTTGCAACACATCTGCCAGTTGGCGGCCGTAGAGCCAATCTTGCAATTCTTTTTTATGATCGGCATCCAACAAGGTTTTTAATTCTTTGCTGTTAGAACGCTCAGCAATAAAATTCAAAGCTTCGAGACTAGGGCGACAAATTTCGTAATTATCGATTAACGCGTGATGCAGCGGTTTTTCGTGTGTATCTACTACCACTGGCGCATCAGCATTAAGATTTAATGCCTGCTCTATTTCATACACATAGTCTGGACAATTTTTTGGCCAAACACCGAGCGCATCGCCCGCTTCGTAGGTAATGCCGGATTCACCTAAATCGAAACCAAATTGACGAACATCTTTACTAGAGCCGTCGCCGTTTAAACGTTTGTTTATAACTAAACGCGAGCCATAGGGATTGGATTTGCTGAATGCAGCAATAGAGACAGAAGATGTACCAGCAGATGTTGTTGACATAACCGCAGATGATTTCGCAAAAGGTGCAAGCTGTTCCTGTAGCTTAGCAAACCATTCGCTGGCGGGTGTTTCAAAATCCGTGTCGCAATCCACACGCTCCACTAAGGGTGTAGCACCCAAGAATTGCAAGCGCGCGAATAATTTTTTGCCATGACCGCAGAATTGATCGTAATTGGAATCGCCCAGTGCGAGCAAAGCAAATTGTAAATCGTTTAACGCTGGCGCCGATTCACGGTTGAGCTGACTCCAGAAATCACCCCCATTATCGGGCGCATCGCCATCACCAAAGGTGCTGGTGACAAATACTACAAACTTACTGGTTACCAACTTTTCCAATGAATAATCATTCATGGATTGCAAATTGACTGCCCAACCTTGCGCTGAAAGTTGTTGTGCGCATTTTTCGGCAAGGGCTTCGGCATTACCGGTTTGTGATGCCCAGAGAATCACCAGTTCTGGCTTGGCTTCTGCAGCGACAGGCGCAACAACACCCATTGGTAAGACACGACTAAACATGCCCGCCAACAAACCATTTACCCACACACGGTGGGCAGGATTAATAGGGGCATCCGCTGGCAACGCAGGTACCGCTTGCATCACACCCGCCGTTGCTTGCAACCCCGCGATATAACCGCCGAGGTAGGTTTTTTCTTCCACAGAAAACTCAGGAGCAACAGCCTCCACAACACCGATTTTGTCGGCAAAGGTTTTAATCAAGGTCATACACGTTTGTTCTGCAACAGGGGCAAAGGTGACGGCACCGGCGTAATCATTCATGGATAATTCTTCTTGAGCGCCGGAAGAATCTTCTGCAAATACCTCGACACGTTTTAACGCAACCGCCGCGATTTTTAATTCCGGCTGTTGCGAAATGGCATCGATTTTATCGCTGGTAACGGCATTGATGCAGAGGTTATCACCATACGCATCGTTCCAGTGAATGGGCGCAAAACAGCAGCCTGGCTGTACACGATCCGTCACTACCGCTGGCAATATCGCGTAGCCACGGCGCGAGCGAATTTCAACTTTGTCTTTGGTTTTAATGCCTAACTCAACGGCATCTTGTGGATTAATTTCCACAAAGGTGCCGGGATTTAATTTATTGAGCGTTGGAATTTTTCCGGTTTTGGTCAGTGTGTGCCATTGGTGTTGCACGCGGCCAGTATTCAAAATTACCGGGAATTCTTCGTTCGGCATTTCCGCGGGATCAACATGTGGGCGCGCATGGAAAATCGCTTTGCCGGAATCGGTGGCGAATTGCAGCGCAGGTGTATTGCCTAACGCATCGTTCTTTAATGGTTGATTAATACCCGTATTTAAATAACGAATGGGATTGCGTGCTGAATGTTCATCCGCACAAGGCCATTGCAATGGCGCTTCACGCAACCGCGTGTAATTGACGCCGCGCAAATCGTAACCGGTTTTAGGGTTGTAACTGCGCGTGATTTCGTCGAACACTTCCGCAGCAGATTGAAAATTAAATCCTTCACTAAAACCCATTTCGCGCGCAACACGCGCAATGATTTCCCAATCGGCCATGGCTTCACCCGGAGGTGAGACAGCTTCCTGCATGAGCGTGAGATTGCGCTCAGAGTTAATCATTACGCCTTCTGCTTCTGCCCATAACGCACCGGGCAATAAAATATCAGCGTAGCGATTAGTTTCGGTGTCGAGGAAGGCATCTTGCGCGATCACCAATTCAGCGCGCTGCAAACCTTCAATGACAATTTTGCGATTCGGTACAGAGGCAACCGGATTGGTACAAATAACCCAACAGGCTTTAATGTCGCCCGCGGCCATGCGCGCGAACATATCCACCGTGCCTTTGCCGAGCTTAGTGCTAATACTGCCGGGTTCAACACCCCAGAGGTTTTCAATAAATTCGCGATCTTTTTCAACCAGCAAACTGCGCTGCCCTGGCAAGCCTGGCCCCATGTAACCCATTTCACGACCACCCATAGCATTGGGCTGCCCTGTTAACGAAAAAGGGCCGCTACCGGTGCGGCAAATTTTTCCTGTAGCTAAATGCAAATTACAAATGGCATTGGTGCTCCAGGTGCCGTGCGTACTTTGATTTAAGCCCATGGTCCAACAGGTCATAAACTCAGGCGCTGCGCCAATCAACTCTGCAGTTTTGATAATTACATCAACGGGAAGATTGGTCATGTCACTGACTTTTTCTGGTGTGTAGTCCGCTAAAAATTCAGGGAAGTTTTCCCAGCCTTGCGTGTATTGCGCAATAAAATCAGGATGGGTTTTGCCATTTTTATGCAATAAAAATAACAACCCATTTAAGAGCGCGAGATCGGTGCCTGGCTTAATGGGCAAATAGAGATCGGCTTTATCGGCCGTCGTTGTGCGGCGAGGGTCCACCACAATTAATGTCGCGCCCGCTTTGACGCGATCCATCATGCGCAAATATAAAATGGGGTGACAATCGGCCATGTTGGCGCCAATCACTAAAAATAAATCGCTGTGATCAAAATCTTCATAGGAACCCGGTGGCGCATCGGAACCGAGCGACAATTTATAACCCGCCCCCGCACTGGCCATACACAAGCGCGAATTGGATTCGATGTTGTTGGTGCGAACAAAACCCTTGGCGAGTTTGTTGATTAAATACTGCGATTCGATGGACATTTGCCCAGAGACATAAAACGCCACCGCATCGGGGCCATGAGTATCCACAATCTGGCGCAATCGCGTTGCGGTTGTCGTGATGGCATGAGCGATAGGTGTTTTTACTGGATCACGATTGCGCTCAGTGCGCACAAATGCCGATTCCATGCGGCCAGAATTGGTGAGTGCCTGCGCACTCGTCTGCCCCTTGGTACACAAGCGGCCAAAATTAGCAGGGTGTTTTTTATCGCCAGAAACCTTCAGGACTTTTTTGCCATCGGTTTCGAGAATCATGCCGCAGCCAACCCCGCAGTAAGGGCAGACGCTGGCTACAGATTTAATCGCAGAATCAGACATAGGGTTGCAACTCCTCAATGGGAGGGCTTTAGCAAGCCTTATGCCAGTCGCAGGTTTATGCGAAAACTCGCCACTAGCATTCCTGCCCTACGCCTTTAAAAACCTAAGACTATGATTTATATGACCTATTATGTCGCCACCCACAAAGGTAGTACCCCTATCACCCAATAAGTTATTCGCGAGCGAAGCGGATTACGCCCCCTATCGCATCATCACACAACCACTATCGCACCACAATTGAACATAAATAGCTCTCGCGGGCATCAAAAAGCTCAGATTGAGTGCCTTGTAAAAATGATGCGCCGCCAAAAAAGTTAACAAGCACAAACGAGACGCATCTTTTTGGCGCATAACACCATCCAAGATCTACAGCCAGCACAAAAAACGAAAAAGCTCGCAAAAATAAGCGATTAGACATAAAGCCTAATTCAGCCTCGAGCTTTCCATGTGGTCAAAATCAACTATATTCAGATGATTGAACTAGCAATGGTTATCATTGATGACTCAACATGCCACTTTATTACCACTATTGAATAAATTAGTGGTGCCACAGCAGGATCTACCCCTGCTGAGCTTTTGCAATGGCAACAAAGAGTCGCAAGTAAAAAGCTGGCTTCAAACTCTGCCCCTTACCCAAGCACATTATATAAGCGGGGTGTTTTACAGCGCCCTGCCTGAAGTCGGGCGCTTAAAAACCTCACCGGAAAATCGCCTAGCCATCGTCGAGTTGCTGCGCGACCCCGTGAATCAATGCCTACAAGGCTTAACGCCACGCTATTTAAACCAACCGCTTATTCTGCCGGAGGCGGCTCTCAAAACCGCCACCGTTGCACAAGCGATTCAGAAGCATCTTTTAAATGCCTATTTGGTGGTAGTGAGGGATTTGTGTGACGACAGCTACCTCACCAAGAAAGACAACGAACCACTCGTCGCCAAGGCCATACATCGCGCCTTGACGGCACTCGGGCAATTATTGCTGCGTAGCTATCAGCTCTATATTCCCGTGTCGGGGCAATTGTGGATTGAGGTGCATACGCTGTATCAACTTGCGCAAGCGCTGGGGATTGAGCACACAGAGGTCGAAGACTTGCTCCATCACCATCGCGGTACGCGCTGTGTGTATTGGGCTTACTTGCGTTTATTGTTGCTAGCGAGTGCGCGTCCGAATCAATTACGGCAGGATGAAGTGGCTGCCACTTACAATGCATTGGATTATCTTGCGCAATTTGCCGAATTGGATGCCTACAACAGTACAGGACAAGATAATTTGTTTGTGATTGCAACGGACAGTAATCGCGCGCCGTTTTACAAATCTCACGCCAACACCACGAAAACAACCACCACGCTTGGTCATGTTGAAAACGGTACACTACTGGAGTTACGCACCAGCCGGTTAGTCACCAAGATGCAGGAATACCAATCCTTGGGGACTGAGGCATCCACCAAAGAAAATCAGTGGCGCAATGAGCTGAACATGTCAGCGTCACTCACGCAACACCTGATCCAGTCGTGGAGCCATTTGGCAATGCGCAGTTTTGATCGGCAAGATGTGAGCAATGCGGATATCGAAATTACTATCGGGCTAACGAACATCCATTTCCAATTAACCAATCAGCAACCTTTTAATATTTTCTTGAATCAACTGAATTCCGCGGCGCCCACCGATAAAAACTCCATTTTTCAAAAACATGGAGTGCAATTAAAAACGGATGCCCCTAAAAAAGAAGATGACCCATGGGGTGACACGCTGGATATTAAAGGGACCAGTTTGGATGGCGAAGCCAAAAGCACCAGCAGTATTGAACGAGACTTACGACAACGCGAATTGCAAAACTATCAGATACAACATCCTACCTATAGCGTGCCCATGGTTGATCGCAGCCCAGGGGGATATGGGTTGGAATGGCGCGATGAAATTCCTGTGCAAATGAAAGCCGGTGAGTTAGTTGGCCTGCGCGAATACGGAGGGAAACGTTGGAGCATTGGCGTTGTGCGCTGGGCGCATCAGCTCAAAGGGGCAACACAATTGGGCATTCAAGTGCTCGCACCGCAAGCGCAACCCATTGCCTTAGCTGCCATCCAAAAAACCGGTGGTTATGCCGAGTACCTACGCGCACTACAAATTCCTGAAATGCGCGCCATAAACCAACCACCCAGTGTTATCACTAACGCGGTTTCATTCCACGAATACAATAAAGCACGGCTTTACAGCCAACCGCCCGAGGGTGTTACCTACTCAGGTGACAAAACGATTCAACTTACACGCCGTTTATTTGCAACAGGGGCATTTAGTCAATTCAGCTTCCGCGAATTAGTCACCGCCAAACCGCAAGAGAATGGCGCCAAGGATGATTTTGATTCTGTTTGGGAACAATAAAAGTCATAAACCTGACCATCCTGAATTTTCACGCAGAAAAACCTTCGACCAAGTCGCATAAATCATCACCAAAGTTGAGCGCATCGACAATTTTAGTAATATGGCTGGTATGCCACATCAGCCAAGTAGATATACCTGCAAGGTGTAGGCGACATAAGGCAACATTTGCGGGATTATCGGTCAAAAAGCAGCTTAATATGCCGCTATTAATGCACTATCAGGCATTACCGAACGTAATTAGGCCAACCCCGAGTACAAAAACAGGCTATATTCACACGCAACACAACATTGCTTATTGAGTCACTGCTAGCGCTATGCAGACTGATAGGTCTGAACCCGCTAACGAATAAAAAGTAACCCCTATGACCAGCAACGACACCATTCGACTTTTAATCCTCAATAACTCGCGCTCGGAAGCAGAGCGCTTAATTAGTATGCTCCATGCTGCGGGTCATCCCTGCCGCGCTCAACATGTGGATAGCGAAGAATCGCTCGTGAAATTACTCCAAGAGCAAAGTTGGGATTTGCTGATAGGCAACGACACTACCACCAATGTCACACCGCAAACCGCGATTAAACAAATTCGTCGTTTGAACAAAGATGTACCTATTATTTTGCTCAATGACGATGAAAACCCCTCTGCGGTTGTCGAAGGCATGAAAATGGGCGCCACCGATGTGGTTAATTTGGATGACGATCAACACCTGCTCTTGGTTATTGATCGAGAGCTGGATAACCGTGAGCAACGCCAAGCTAAGCGCACGGCTGATCGACGCTTTCGCGAAGCTGAACGACGCAGCCAACAACTCTTAGACAGCTCGCGCGATGCGATTGCCTATGTGCAAGACGGCCTCTATTTATATGCCAACGAATCCTTCGCCGAATTATTTGGTTACGAAGACCGCGATGATATTGAAGCCATGCCGATTATGGACATGGTGGCCGACTCCGATCAGTCCCGCCTCAAAAACTTTTTAAAAGATTTCACGTTTAAAGGCGAAGAAGCAGAATCCAGCACCTTAACGTTTAAAGGTATCACGCAGGATGGCGAAGAAAAAACGCTCAATCTTGAAGTGTCTTTAGTCACCTATGACGAAGAGCCCTGCATTCAATTCCTAGCGCGCGCCTCAGCACCGGAAATCAGCACCAATAACAACGAAGAGTTAGAAGCACAACTCAAACAAATTAAATGGCAAGATCTGGCCACCGGCGTTTACAACCGCCAATACTTGGTCAATGAACTGGACAACATCATCGCCAATATTGATGAAAAACAACATTATTGCTTGATGTACATTGAGCTAGATAATTTCGGTGATCGCGTTAAAAATACCTTTGGTGTTGCCGGTGCCGATTTAGCACTGGGCGATATTGCCTCTTTGCTGCGCGCCAAAGCCCACACCAGCGATACGATTGCACGCTTGGGCGACTCCACTTTCGCGCTCTTAGTACCCAACATTAATGCTGATGCAGCGGTGAATCGCGCACAAAAACTCTGTGCAGAGATTGAAAACCACATTATCGACATCGATCATAAAACCTTGCAGGTTACAGCCAGCATTGGCATCTCCTTGGTGAATGAAAACAGCACCAAAACCAATTTTGTGATTGAACAAGCCCGTTCGGCGATGGAAAAAATCAACGCCAATGGTGGCAACAACGCCTCTCTGTTTGAACCTGAATTATCCAAACACGATTTCAAAATGGATGCGGCTACCGCCATTCAGCACGCCTTGGATAATGATCGGTTCCGCTTGCTGTTCCAACCGATTATCAGTTTGCGCGGCTCCGATGAAGAATATTACGAAGTGTATTTACGCATGGTGGATGAAAATGGCAATGATATTTCACCCCACCAATTTTTGGAGGCGGCAGCCAATATCAGCGCCAGCATTAAAATTGATCGCTGGGTGATTTTGGAATCCATCAAAATGCTGTCGCAGCACCGCAGCAAAGGCAATAAAACCAAACTCATTGTTAACCTTAGCCGTCAATCACTGTGCGATGAATCCTTGGTTGGCTGGTTAAGTGTTGCCTTCAAAGCGGCAAAATTACCGAGTGATGCCATTACCTTCCAAGCGCAAGAAATTGATGTAACCAATCACTTAAATGCGGCCAAAAATTTTGCGGAAGGCTTGGAAAAAATGAAAACCTCATTCGCGATCAGCAACTTTGGCTGCTCGCTGAACCCTTTCACGACACTGAAGCATGTTCCCGCTAGCATGATCAAAATTGATGGCTCTTTTACCACGGATATTCAATCCAACAACGAGAGCCCAGAAACACTGATTCAGCTGATTGAAAAACTGCACGAAGAAAACAAAATCACCTTGGTGCCTTTTGTGGAAAATGCCAGTGTATTGTCTACACTGTGGCAAGCGGGCGCTCATTATATTCAAGGGCATTATTTGCAAGAACCCACATCAGGTATGAATTTCGATTTCAATATGGAGACCTAAGTAGCCTCTAAAAAAGGGCAGTATTGCAAGCTGGTATTCAGTGTGCTGCTTTTTTGAGAGCCAACTTGCTAATGATGTCGCTAGTGCCCATGCCACGGCTATCCAGGCCTGTGGTGGGCATTCATCCAGAGCGCTATAGCTATTGTCAGGGGTCGCTAATATCAGGAGTCGCGTTTGTCATACCATCCCCCTCAGCAACCCTATCGAGCATGCCTGCGATACCTTTGGTTAGGGATATTGCTGCTATCTAGCAGCGTTGCCTTCTGCCAGGAACTGATCTACTACCCTCGCGCCGAATCGAATACTGACACTCGCCTTCTTTATCCCATTGCCTTGCTGGAACTCTGCTTACGCCATACGCAGTATCAACTCCAACCTTCAACAACAGCCATGCAGCAGGTACGCAATTTGCGGATGCTCAAACAAGGGCAAGGGCTGGATGTGATGTGGTCAGTAACCACCAAAGAGCGCGAAGCAGAATTACTGCCGATTCGTATTCCTATTGACCGTGGTTTAATCGGCTGGCGCTTATTCTTGATACATGAACAACGCGCCAAACGTTTTACCAGTGTTACTTCTGAAGCAGAGCTGCGCTCTCTACGGGCGGGTCAAGGGCACGACTGGCCAGATCGGGAAATTCTGACCGCTAATTTTTTCAGTGTGACCCCCAGCTCCAGCTATGAAGGCTTGTTCCATATGCTCCAGCGCGGTCATATCGATTATTTTCCACGTTCGATTTCTGAAATCGATGCCGAACTCAGCGCGCATGAAGGTATGGGACTAAGGATAGAACCTAAGCTCGCCCTGCATTACCCAGCGGCACTCTATTATTTCGTCAATAAAGATAATCAACCACTGGCGCAAGCGATAACCACGGGATTGGAACAAGCCCTTGCGGATGGCTCCCTACGCCAATTGTTCAATCAGTATTACGGTGCCGCGATTAAGGCCGCCAACTTGTCTTCACGCACCATCATCACTTTACCCAACCACCTGCTTCCCGCTGAAACACCACTAGCGGATGCTCGTTATTGGTTTACACCGGAGGAGGATGTGCAATGACTCAGCCGAAAGTGAACCAGCGCCGCAACCAACTCAGCATGCGACTCATGTTGGCGACATTACTTTACAGTCTCATCATCACACTCGTGGTGAGCGGCACCCGTATTTATTGGGCCTATACCGATGATGTGCGCATTGCTCACGCGCAACTTGCACAAATAGAGACGAGCTATATTCCCAGCCTAAGCGCCAGTTTATGGGAAGTGAACCATGCTCACCTCAATCTACTGATGGATGGGATTGCGCGATTGCCTTATGTAGATTTTGTGGAACTGTCCGATGATGCTGGCACACTATGGACACGTAACCCACGCCAGAATCAAACCACCGAGTACATTCTCAGTGTTAGAACCTTTCCGCTGTCACACACCGTGAACGGCGATCATTTTGAACTGGGTAGCCTGCATGTAGAACTGAGCTCACGTGAAATTATCGAAAACCTCAGACGCAGCGCTATCGGCATCGCCATCAGCACGTCGATTATTTTATTACTGACGGTGGCGATTATTTTTCTGCTGTTTCAACGCTGGGTGACGCGCCACTTGGAACGGATGGCGGAATTTGCGCAACAGCTCGACGTAAATCATCTTGATCAACCCCTGCGACTGGATCGATCCGAACACGCAACCAAAGACGAACTGGATTTGGTGGTTGACGCTATTAATCACATGCAAGTCTCTATCAAAGCAGACCTGCAAAATCGTATTCATATCGAACAAGAATTGCGCCTGCACAAAGAACACTTAGAACAATTAGTGCAGGAACGTACCCTCGAACTGGAAGCCCAAAACCGCGAACTGGATGCCTATGCCCATAGCGTTGCACACGATCTAAAAACGCCACTCACCACGATTGTTGCCCGCGCACAGCTCGCAAAATCGATGGCAAGCTCACTCACACCCGAGCAGATTCAGGAATCAGCCGCCAGCATTCATCGAACCTCGGTCAAAATGACCCATATCATTAATGCGCTTTTATTACTGGCCAGCATTCGCCGTGAAGATGATATACGCACCACCAGTATTGATTTAAAAGCGCTAGCGCTGGAAGCCTGCGAGCGAGTGAATCACCATGCGCAGGAAAACCATGCCAGCATCGAGTTTGTCGGCAACTGGGTACCCGCACTTGGGTTTAGCCAATGGGTTGAAGAAGTCTGGGTGAATTATATTTCCAACGCGATTAAATACGGCGGCACACCACCACGTATAGAAATCGGCTGCGAATCCTTGGGCAATGGTTTCAACAAATATTGGGTAAGGGATCACGGCAAGGGTATCGCCAGTGAACATCAAGCACAATTATTTGTGCAGTTTTCACGCATAAACCCTACGTCATCCGATGGCCACGGTTTGGGTCTATCCATCGTCAAACGCATTGTCGAACGCTTGCAAGGAGAAGTGGGTTACGAAAACGCGGAAGGTGGTGGAGGCATTTTTTGGTTCACATTGCCAGAAGCTTCACAACCGCCACAATCATGACGGCCATAAAAAAACCGGAGACTGGCTCCGGTTTTTTACTGATCCACATGTAAGCTTCAGAGCAATTTATCCCGCTCACGGAAGCCCAACAAATACAAAATTGCATCCAGCCCCAAATTGGAAATCGCATGTTCAGCCGATGCCTTCACCAAAGGCTTAGCACGGAAGGCGACACCTAAACCCGCCACACTCAACATGGGCAAGTCATTCGCGCCATCGCCCACCGCAATCACTTGCTCCAACTGAATACCTTCTTGTTTTGCCAGCATAGCGAGCAGCTCCGCTTTACGCTGACCATCCACAACTATACCTTTGACTTCACCGGTCACTTTGCCATCCACAATATCCAGCTCGTTGGCATACACGTAATCGATACCCAATTTGTTTTGTAGATAACGGCCAAAATAATTAAACCCACCGGATAAAATCGCCGTTTTGTAACCGAGTTTTTTGAGCGATGAAATTAATTTTTCAGCGCCTTCATTCAAACGTAATTCGCTAGCAATACCTGCCAGTACGGATTCATCCAACCCTTTGAGTAACGCCATGCGCCGCGCAAAACTTTGTTTAAAATCCAACTCACCGCGCATAGCCGCTTCGGTAATTTCCGCGACCTGTGCACCTACGCCCGCTGCTTTAGCCAGCTCATCAATCACTTCAGCATCAATGAGCGTGGAATCCATATCAAAACACACAAGGCGACGATTACGGCGATAGACAGTGTCTCGTTGAAAGGCCACATCGATATTTAAGCGCGCCGATAAATCCATAAAATCCGCACGCAAGGCGAGTAAATCCTGTGGCATACCGCGTACGGAAAATTCTACGCACGCATTGCCATGATGCTCATCGCCAGCCGCTAACTCTTCGAGCGATACACGGCCAGATAAACGATTAATGCTATCGATATTTAAACCGTGTTTGGAGGTAATCGCGGTAAGCTCGGCAATTTGTGCCGCGGTAATATGGCGCGCCAACAAAGTCACTATGTGGCGAGTTTTGCCCTGCTGCTCTACCCAATGGGAATAGCTGTCCGCATCGATGGTTTGAAAGCGCACCTGAATATCCAAGGGCGTAGTCGCCGTACGAATGGCAGCCAGCAGATCTTCGCGCGCGGTTGCTGCAAGATTAAGCTCCACCAAAATACCTAACGCCAAGGTATCGTGAATCACGGCTTGGCCTATATCCAACACACGTGCATCGGATTGCGCCAAGGTTCGGGTAATCGCGCGGGTTACACCGGGGCGATCTTGTCCCGATGCATTAATCAATAAAATCTCTTTCACCTTGCCTCTCTTGATGCTTCTCTTGTAACCCAAGGGGATTATGCGTGAGCAAAGCGCGCATTCTAGCGGAATTCATCCGCCCCTACAGCAGATGATGAAGTGTAATGCAGCATGTACCTCTCTGACTAACACAGCACAAGGAATGAATACTCCTTATTTCAGACACGCCGTAAATACATCCCTGTAAGCTCGTCAAAAAAGTCCCTTTTTTTGACGGTCTGAAATAAGGAGTATTCATTCCTTCAACCTCACTGGTAGGCTAGAATGCGTGGCTAGACGACAGGTGCCGACAGGAAACGGCATTGGTTTGTGATAAGTAGTTAAACGACCCACAACGGACGCATTTTCATGGCATTAATGAATACCTACCGCACCTATCCGCAACTCAGCTTGTGCAGTTTTTTACTCTGCGTATTGGGCGTGATAGGCGCTGTGTTTTACATCCAAAACACTGAACAAAATCAGCGCGAGCACATTCACCACTACGGCCAAGTGCTCGCCAATAGCGCTGCACGCCAAGCGGTTGATGCCACCCTGCAACAAGATCTCGTCAGCCTCCAAGCCATTCTGCTCGATGTAGGCCAATACCCGAATGTGGTGGGCGCAACGATTCACAACGTCGAAAATAAATTATTAGTGCAAAGCGGTTTTAAACCCAATCAATTGCCGCAAGGGCAGCGTTACAGTTTTTCATCGGCGATTGCACTGCATAACAATGTGGCGGGTTATTTGGAAGTCACACTCGATGTACCGCGTCATACCGAACGCGATTACCTCTTTTTTATGGCGTGGATGGCGAGTATTTTTGCATCACTGTTTGTGATTTGGTGGTCGATCCACAGACACTGGTGGTCGCAATTAAAAGATAAGTTACCCACAGCCAGCGATCTCGTCACCGCCGTGGTCGAAAAAATGCCAACCATCGCCGACATTCCCGAACCAGAACCCGATGCCCCAAAACAAGTGTCGGTGCGTTTGAGTTTGGACATCACCAACATGAACAAACTCTATCAGCAATTAAACAGTGAAGGCTTTGCGATTATTCTGCGCCGTTTTGAAACCCAATTGCAGAGTGTTCTCAATTTATATAACGGCCAACGCCAAATGCTCTCAGGCGAAACTCTGCTCATCGATTTCACCGGCGAAGCCTATTATGAATGCGCCTTCCGCGCTGTCTGCGCCGCACAACTGCTCAGCAATATCGCCGCACAAAACCCCAGCCCACGCTTGCAATTAGCCGCCTCCGTGCACGAACTATCCGCACCGGTGAGCGCCAACAAATCACTGCTCAAAGATTTTGTAGTCCAACACAACAATCACCTCAAACCCTGCAAAGGCGAAATTTTAATTAGCCAACGTTTGATTGATGCCGAACTACAAGAACATTTGGATATTCTCAGCGATAGCGGCAAGCTAATCGGTTTAAAAAGTGCCTATGCAGAACTCTTAGCAAAACAAGAAGCGCAGTTAATGGCTGCTGTGCAAAACCGCTCTTAATATCTATAGGCAGCATCGCTGTCACAGATCCGTCATCACTTCATCACCAAACTGTCATTGAGCAGTCATAACCTTGCGGTCACACTCCTCGCAAGGTTATGACCAAGATGCTAAACATCGAAGAATCCGTTACCAGCAAGTTCCCCGGCTTTGCGCAACAAGCGCCCATTATTCGCAATTCCACGCTCAGTATTCTGCGCAAACTCACCCGCGAAACTGAAATTAATAGCTTTTTACGCGAGCACCAAGGCAATCGCGGTATTGATTTTATTGATCGTATTTTTGATTACTTTAATTTCAGCTACAGCGTATCCCAGCGTGAGCGTAATAATATTCCCGCTCAAGGACGAGTGATGATTATTGCTAACCACCCGATTGGATCACTCGATGGATTGGCACTACTGCGCTTGGTCAGTGAAGTACGCAAGGATGTAAAAATTATCGCTAACGATATGCTAATGGCCTTTGAGCCACTGCATGAATTGTTATTGCCGCTCGATAACATGACACGCGGCGCCTACAAACAAAGTTACAAAAATATTCTGCAAGCACTGAATAATGATGAAGCAGTGATTGTATTTCCCGCAGGCGAAGTATCTCGCGTAAGCCCGCAAGGCATTCGCGATGGAAAATGGCAGGCCGGTTTTTTACATTTCGCCCGCAAAACCAAAGCACCGCTCTTACCCATCTTTGTTTCCGCTAAAAACTCTATGCTGTTCTACAGCGCCTCTATGATTTTTAAACCGCTGGCGACGGCCTTGCTCGCTCACGAAATGTTTAATAAGCGCTCCGCCGAAATTAAATTTCGGATTGGCGAAATGATTCCCTACCACGCCTTGGAATCTAACCAGCTTGCCGATAAAGCGTTAATAAAGCGCATCAAGAAACACTTGTACAAAATCGGTAAAGGCAAACATGCGATTTTTATTACGGAAAAAACTATCGCTCACCCGGAGGATAGAGCAGCCCTAAAAAAGGAGTTTAATAGCGCACAGCTGATTGGCAGCACGCGCGACAATCATCGCATTTATTTATGCGATTACGACCAACACCCCACCGTTTTGCGTGAAATTGGCCGACTGCGTGAACAAACCTTTCGCTTAGTGGGTGAAGGCACCGGCAGTCGTCGCGATCTGGATAAATACGATCACTACTATCGCCATTTAGTGTTATGGGATGAAGATAAACTCTGTATCGCTGGCGCCTATCGGTTAGGTGAGTCGCATAAAATTTTGCAGAAAAAAGGCATGAACGCGCTCTATACCGCCGAATTATTTGAGTTCCATTCGTCATTGCAAGATTACCTTGCGCAGGGATTGGAATTAGGCCGTAGTTTTGTTCACCCGGATTATTGGGGAAAAGCCAGCTTGGATTACTTGTGGCAGGGGTTGGGGGCTTACTTACAACATCACCCTGACATTCGCTACGTGTTTGGCCCTGTTAGCATGAGCGCCCACTACCCAAAACCTTTGCGCGATTTATTGGTGTTTTATTACGAACGCTACTACCGTGCTACGGATTCCTTCGCTGAAGGCAAACATCCACACCAGATTGATGAAGATAATCTCATTGATTTACAGCGCCGCTTTGCATCGCTCACACGCGATGAGGGCTTTGAGTTATTGCAGCAAGAATTTACCAAGCTGGATTACAAAATTCCCGTGCTATTTAAACAGTATGCCGCACTTTATGAGGAAGGCGGCTACCAATTACTCGCTTTCAGTGTGGATTCGGAATTTGGTAATTGTGTGGATGGATTATTCATGGCGGATTTAACTTGCATGAAAGCGAATAAGCGAGCGCGTTATTTAGGTGATGAATAAAATATAAAGTAAAAAAACTGCCGCTGACATCCTTGTCAGCGGCAGCGGTTACATACAACTTCTACAACGGCCAAAACGTCTTAAACAGCCGCCTATGCGTCGAGTTTTATTCTGCAGGCTCTAAAAATACATACCCGCTTACTTTACCTTCATTGTCTTCCGCATCTGTGATGGTGCCTCTGATCGAATAAACTGCAAAAGCATCAGGAACCGGTAGATCATGCTCTATGTTGACAACACCAGCATCGAACATCCAACCGGATTCATCGGATTCAGTCTCAACATCCTCCGCCGTTATTTCACCCGATAAACGGCCAACAATCGTTTCTGTTTCGCTGTCTACTACATCAAATTCATAATGCAACGGGTAATTTTCACCCCCATACCAAAAGGTGACCTGTAAAGTGCTGCCGCCTTCTTCATCGTTGTATACATAGGCAAATGGCTTATTGTGATTAATGGTAAGATCCTTCATCACAACGGCTTCACCCGAATCTGATTTTTCATCGGCGGTGACTTGTTCATTAACATTGAAGTTTTTCATTAGTTCATTGTCATCTTCCAACGAATACAAACTCATCAACCATGAAAAATATTCAAATAATTTATAATCAAATCCACAATTCACATTAAACGCGTATTGGCCATTCGCATTCGTTTGGCCGTAAGCCGGCATGGCATATTCATCTTCACTATTCTCATCGGACGCCAAGGCGAACACAAAAGCATCAGCTAATGGCGCTCCCACGTCTGAGGTCAATTTACCAGACACCTTACAAAGTGCGGGCAACTCTACCGGAATTTCTATAGGGGTTGGATTCACACAATTTGTGGAAAGCTGAAAAGATTTTTGAATGCGCTGAGAATAATCTTGCGTGTAAATCGTTAAATTCGCACTGGTATCCAACTCGTCACCCAGTGAATAGACCTCAATCTGTGCCATACCATTTTCATCGGTTACGAAAGTTTCCGCTGAAAAACTACGCGCATCATCGTCATCATTCACAAACAGAATGCTGCCTATTGCCGGTAAACCCTGTTCATTCTTCAAAGCAACCGTTGCACACAATTTCACAGGCTCTTCAAACACCAAGGGATAATCCAAATTCCACCAGTTGCTTAAGAAAATTTCATTGGTCACTTTTATCTCTAAAACATAAACATTTTCTTCGCAATCAAAATCGTTAAAGGTGCTATCAATCAATTCACCGTCTGAACCATAGAGAGTTCCATGCCCCAACAGATCCCACACACCACTGACAGGATTGTAGGTATAAACGGGCACTTGGAAGCCACTCATCTCAACATTAGAATCTCCCAATTGCGATAAAGACAAACAACTTTCTGCAGGAATAGTGCGATTGATAATAACCGGCTCACTTTCCTCGGCAAACTTTTGAAAACTAATACCGCGCTTTTCCGCCGCCAAACGTTTGTTACGCGTATCCATCGCCACTTTTTGTAGCGACACGCCACCACTGGTGGTTACATCGGTGTAATTAAATGCAACGGATAATAATTTATTGCCTGTACTATCTTCATAGGCGCCCGGGAAATACGCAGCATCCTCCACATCATTTGGATTAAATGCCTGCATTTTTACATCAATAAATTCTGTGCCCTCCGGTAAAACGGATTCTGGAATAGACACACTCAATTCAGGAATTGAATCGCCGGTACCTTCTTGTACCTGCTGACCGTCATCGGTGGTAACAACACTGAAATTAAAACCCGTCACCGCTTCACCAGAAATTGTTTGCGCACTGGTGGGCTGTATTTCTTCTGTGGGCACTTCACTCAAGGTTGCATTAATATTGATGCTATCTTCCACAGAGAATCGGCGCGCATAATCGGTGTAGCCTGACTTACGAATATTCACGACCACATAGCGCGCATCATCCGCACCTAATTCAGCGGAAAAAGGCAAGCTCAGTTGATTGGAGGTATCAATATCCATTAACTCAGCGGTTGTACTTGCCACGGTTTCTTGTTGGTCATTCACCAGCGATATAAGAATTTCTACTTCGTCAGTATCAAATATTTCGATGAATTCGCCGCTGGCATCCTGCACGGAAACAACACCCGATAAGCTGGTCGTGATGGCAGCAACAGACGATGATTGCGATGAAGCCGTCGAGGATGAAGTGCCTAAACTGGAACGACTGGATGAGGTGGAGCTTCGCAGCGATGAAGATACTGAACTGGCAGATTGTTTATCATCACCACCGCCACCACAGCCCTGCAACCCCATCAGTAATGTAGAAAAAATAAGTAGTTTGTTCAGATAATGACCATTGCGAGCGGTTAGCATATGCATATCCTTAATGTATAAAAAAATAGAAACCAACAGAAAAAAATTCTGCCCCCAAGAAGTACGACTAGCGTGAGTGCGACACTAAAGTTTTACAACTGAATAAAACCTGAATCACTGAGGGGGTGGTTATAAAGTGTGGGGTAGATCACAAAGCAGCAGAAAAGCCCATGACGTTAATCGCTACGAGCCATGGCGGCTATATCGTCAGGCTGGAACCAGTAACGCGGATTTTTATAATCCGTTGCTGGCGGCAGAAGTGGATTCTTAATCGAAAAAAAACGTACTGGCATTTTTGTTGTATAGGTGGGTTTGATAAACGCCGGCGCTGAGTAAGGATGCGTTTTCATATAGGTCATAAATTCGCCATCGGCAATCATTGCTTCCAATCCATCTTCAATCCATTGCGCCAGCTCCTCATTCTCGCGACTGACAAAAAAATAAAAGGGTAATGGATAATAAAGCACGATTGAACGGTATGAGGTGAGCGATGGATAACGCTTCTCACGATAAATAAGTTCTGGGGAAATTTGCAGGTACTCCCGCGGAAAATAATCGCAACGCTTTGCTGCCACATAGCGAAATAAACTTTCAAAATTGGCAACTTCTTTAACATGCAAGCCTGCGGCACGCATGATTTCTACATCCGGCCAATCCAAGCCTTGGCAGGCGATTAAATGCTTCAGATCATCCAAGGTATTTACTTTGTCGAATGCGGGGATTGAATCACTATGAACAATAAACTGCCGATAACCCAGTAAGCCCCGATCCAACGGAATAGGGATAGCACGCAAAATTTTTTCACGCACGGGGTTAGAACCTACCCAATGAACGTGAAGCAACTTGCCCAACTGTAATTCATGCAAGGCGCGCGCTTGCTCCATGTGGGGCACTTGCTCAAACAAAGGAACTTGTCGCCCATTAGCCGCCTTTACCAGCGCCTTGTGCAATAACTGCACGTAGTAATCCTCCATATTACTATTGGGAACTTTTAATACAGGAGTAATGCTTGTGACAGGTATGGATTGCGCCGCAAGAAAATGCGCGAACAACATGCAGAAAAAAAATAGCCCTCCGATAAAACACCGGGCTTTTATTAACTGCATAGCCGACATCATTGTGAGAAGGCTCCACGAATGACGGCTTCAGGCTGAAACCAATAGCGGGAATCTTTATAATCCGTGCCTTTCAACAGCAAGGGGTTTGGTATTTCAATAATGCGCACATCTGAGCTCATTTTAGTTTCAAAAACATGTGCTGTTAGCGGATGTTCCCGCATATGTTTTACCAAATCACCTTCATCTATCATTTTCTCCAGTCCATTTTCTAGCCACTTAGCCAAGACCTCATTTTTTTTATTCACAAAAAAATACACCGTAAAGGGATAATGCAAAATAATGTGCTCATAACTCGTGAGTGTTGGATATTTTTCCTGATATAACTCTAACTCTGTGGCAATTTCATGATAGCCGCGCGGGAAATAATCGCAGCGATGTGCGGCCACTTGTTTAAACTGATTTTCATAGCCAACGCCACCTGTCACTTTTAATCCAGCCGCCGTCAGTATTTTATAATCTGGCCAATGTTTGGATTGACATGCGGTAAATTTTTTTAAGTCGTCTAAGGTTTTAACGCGATCGAATTCGGCAACCATATCCTTGCGCACAATAAAGCGGCGGTAGCCCATTAAACCACGCTCGACTGGAATAGGAATCACTCGAAGATTTTTTTCTTTAAAATCATCCGTGCCTAACCAATCTATGTCCACAGTATCCCCGCGCAATAATTCGTATACACGACGCTCTTGCTCCATTAAAAGCGTTTCTTTTAACACCGGCACTTCTCTGCCAGCCGCACCTTTTTCTAAAATTTTTCGCAGTAACTGGGCGTAATAATCGTAAGAAACATTGTGTTCGGTATCCGGCCGAGGAATGCGCAGTTCTTGCGGTGCAGCCCATAGACTGTTGGCACACAAGATCGCGGCACACACAATCAATGCACGGATCAGAAAAGCACATCCTGTTAGCGCTTCCATTTTTTGATTAGATTTAGTCAGCATATAATTTTTCTTAGGGAGCATAAGTAAAGTAACCAGCGCGCAAACTATTGCAGGGGCTGCCGAAGCACATCTTCCGGCTGCAACCAATAGCGAGCATCGTTGTAATGCGTGCTGGACGACATCATCGAATTACTAATTCGAATCACTCGCGTCACACGGTGTAACTCAGAAGTCGAAAACACTTCTGCGGTATAGGGATGCTCCTTCATAAATCGAATAAACTCTCCAGATTCGATCATTGCCTCTAAACCTTCACGAATCCATCGTTCCAGTGCCGTATTCTTGGGGTTCACAAAAAAATACGACGTGAACGGGTAGTACAATAACAGCTCATGGTAATAGGTTAATTCTGGGTAAGTTGCTGCATTGGCGTTCATTTCCAATTCGGCTTCTAAATAACCACGAGGAAAATAATCACAACGCCGTGCCACCACCTGTTGGTATAAATGTTCTACGTTATTGGCCTCAGTAACGCGCAACCCCGCATGGCGCATTATTTTTGCATCGGGCCAATCGCGTCCTTGGCACGCTAAAAGTTGCTGCAAATCCTTAAAATTTTTTACTTTATCAAACCTATGACGCATATCCTTATGAATAATAAAACGACGAAATCCCAATAAGCCGCGATCCAAGGGGATCGGAATATACAGCAAATTTTTTTCACGAATATCGTCCGTTCCCATCCAATACACATCCACCAAATTACCTTTGAGTAATTCGTATGTTGCACGGCCTTGTGCCATAGGTGCAGCCTCTGTAAACACGGGCATAACGCGTCCACCGGCAGCGGTTTCCATGGCTTTTTTAAGCAATTGGAAATAGTAATCCTTGGGGTCATTATTGGGCACTTTTAAAACCCACGGTGCGGCCGTCATGGTGTCATTCGCGATTGAAACGCTTACCTCAGTCGCTGCAACCCTGTGGCTCACGATAATAGTCATGAGCATCACACAACTGGCCCGTTGTATTAGCTTAGATAGACACCCCCACCAAAGCCCACCATCACGCCTAACCACCGCTAGATTCCCATTAGGGCGCAGGGGTTTCTGGCGGATAAAAATCTTCCGGTTGAAACCAATAACGGGGATTCGCATAGTCAGTATTTTTACCCATTAATGGATTAGGAATATCAATGCGCCGCACATTTACATCACGCCCTAACGGAAATACTTTGGCGGTTAATGGATGCTGCTGCATGTACTGTAATAATTCGCCATCATCAATCATTCGCTCTAATCCAGCTTCAATCCATCTGGCCAAGGTCTCATTATCCTTAGGCACAAAAAAATATACTGCGAACGGATAGCGCAATAACAACGAATCATATCGAACCAGATCTGGATACATTTTTCGGCGCTGATCTAATTCTGCAATGCCCTCGTGATATCCACGCGGAAAATAATCGCAGCGGTGCGCAGATACTTGCTTAAATAGATTCTCATAAACCGCGCTATCCCATACTTTTAATCCAGCCGCTTCCAAAATTTGCGTATCCGGCCAATGGGTTACTTGGCAAGCCACCATTTTCTGCAAATCTGCCAAGCTATTAACCTTATCAAATACAGGGATATTGTCGCGCGTGATAATGAATTTGCGAAACCCCATCAAGCCACGTTCTAACGGGATTCGAATAGCCCTGAGCTGCTCTTCTTTGTGGTTATCGGTACCCAACCAATAAACATCAATTAGCTTCCCTTTGATTAATTCATTTAAGGCTCGCCCCTGCTCCATCATGAGCGTTTCTTTTAATTGCGGGAGCTCACGACCATCAGCGCCTTTTTGGAGCGCCTTGAGTAATAAATTGGAATAGTAATCGTGCGCAATATCGTATTCTGAACGCGCCTTGGGAATATTTAAAACCTGCACCTCAGCCTGCGTTGGCAACCCAGTGAACAACAATAAACACGCAAGCAATATTGCGTAACAATATTCACTGGTTCGAGTTAGCAAACACGCTTTGTTACACAGGCTAACCCGCATAAATTGCCTCGTTATACAACAACACACACAACCTCAAACAAATTAATATACGCTCAACTCAAGAGTATAGGTGAACATATGAACATGACCAGCATTTCGACGACAAAGACATCCATAGCCTAATTCACCCAAGCAATGCACAATGGCGCCCAGACACTGATCGTCAGATTCACGCGGTTTAGCTTAAATTTCATATTGAGCGACATTTTTAAAACCGGATGAATGATTAAATCTTTACATCAACACCATTCTGAATAAGAGTTTTTTATGCACATTCATATTCTCGGTATTTGCGGCACGTTTATGGGCAGCCTCGCGCAACTCGCTAAAGCACTCGGCCACCGTGTTACTGGCAGTGATGCCAATGTGTATCCCCCCATGAGTACACAACTTGAACAAGCGGGTATTGAGTTGGTACAGGGTTTTGATCCTATTGCCCTGCAACCAGCGCCGGATTTGGTCATCATTGGCAACGCCATGAGCCGTGGTAACCCTAGCGTTGAATATGTGCTTAACGAAGGCATTCCTTACACCTCTGGCCCACAGTGGCTGCGCGACCATGTATTACAAGGCAAATGGGTAATGGCCGTTGCGGGCACACACGGCAAAACTACCACCTCATCTATGCTGGCGTGGATTTTGGAGTACGCCGGCATGGAGCCAGGTTATTTAATTGGAGGGGTCACCAAAAATTTTCCAACGTCTGCACGTTTAGGCGGAACACCGTTTTTTGTAGTGGAAGCCGATGAATACGACAGCGCTTTTTTTGATAAGCGTTCAAAGTTTGTACACTACAACCCACGGACGGTAATTTTGAATAATTTGGAATTCGACCACGCGGATATTTTTTCCGATTTAGCAGCCATTCAAAAACAATTTCATCACCTGGTTCGCACAGTACCGAACAATGGCTTATTGATTTCACCGACACATGACAAAGCGCTCGCAGAAGTCATTCAACAAGGCTGCTGGACACCGCAACAACAATTTGCGGTTATCGATAGCACAGAAAATAATTCAGCAGCAGAATGGCAAGCCAAACTATTAAGTGCCGATGGCTCGTCATTCATCGTATTGCACAATGGCGAAGAAGTTGCGCAAGTGCATTGGGCGCAAACCGGCATTCACAACGTCAACAACGGCCTCGCTGCCATGATTGCCGCACGCCATGTCGGTGTAACCCCCGAACACAGCGCTAAAGCACTGGAACAATTTGCCGGTGTAAAACGCAGAATGGAATGTTTGGCGGATGTGCATAGCATCAAAGTCTACGACGACTTCGCTCACCATCCCACAGCAATAAAAACCACCCTCGCCGGATTACGCGCCAAAGTGGGCGACGAAAAAATTATCGCCATCATAGAACCGCGCTCTAATACCATGCGTATGGGCGTACATAAAAATGCGCTTAATCAAAGCTGTACCGATGCCGACGATGTACTCTGGTATCAGCCCGCGAATGTGGATTGGGCAATGGATGAGGTGGTGAATAAAAGCCCTGTGCCCGCAAAATTATTGCGCAATTTGGATGACTTAATTCACTGCGCTATTTCACTCAGTGAGCCGAATACTCATATTGTGATTATGAGCAATGGAGGATTTGGTGGCATACATCAAAAATTAATAGATCAACTAAAAAAACATGCATTGTGATTTGAATGGCAATGAACCAATAAATTGATCAATAGTTTGCGGAGAAAATAATGAAGCCACGTACTATTACCCTTGCTATGACTGGCGCATCTGGTGCGCAGTATGGTTTGCGATTATTGCAATGTTTATTGGCGGCAGATTGCAAAGTTTTTTTATTGTTATCCGATGCAGCCCAAGTCGTCATTCGCACTGAAACCGAATTGGATTTACCGGAAACCACCGAAGAACAACAAATTTATTTAAGCGCCTTGTTTGATACCGATGACAACCAATTGCAAGTGTTGGAAAAAGACGATTGGTTTTCGCCCGTTGCTTCTGGCTCCAGCTCACCCAGTTCGATGGTCATCTGCCCCGCCAGTGGTGGCACACTTTCAGCCATTGCACACGGCGCCAGCAACAATCTCATTGAACGTGCTGCCGATGTTGCATTAAAAGAACGTCGCCAATTAATTTTAGTGCCGCGCGAAACACCTTATTCGCAAATTCACATTGAAAATATGTTAAAGCTCACCCAAATGGGCGCGATGATTTTGCCTGCCAGCCCCGGCTTTTATATGCAACCGCAAACGATTAATCAATTGATTGATTTTATTGTGGCGCGGATTTTAGATCAGCTCGGTATAGAACAAGATTTAATGCCACGCTGGGGCGAGGATTAAATGACCGCCATGAATTTACCTCAAAAAGTTCGCTTGGTTGAAGTCGGCCCCCGTGACGGCTTACAAAACGAAAAACAAGCCATACCCACAGCGGCAAAAATTCAACTCATTGAAAACTTGGTAGATGCCGGCCTCACCTATATTGAAGCAGGTAGTTTTGTGAACCCCAAATGGGTGCCACAAATGGCCGACAGTGCCGATGTATTTTCTGGTATCACCCGCAAACTGGGTGTTACCTACGCAGCACTCACACCGAACCTGCAAGGCTATGAACGTGCAATCGCCGTTAATGCCAACGAAGTCGCTATTTTTGCGGCAGCATCCGAAGCCTTTAGTCAAAAAAATATTAACTGCTCGATTAGCGAAAGCATTCAGCGTTTTGCCACATTAATTAATGTGGCGCAGTCGCAACAAATTCCAGTACGCGGTTATATTTCCTGCGTGGCAGGCTGCCCTTATTCGGGCGCGGTTGATGTTAATACAGTTGCAACTATCGCTAAGGAATTATTAGCCATGGGCTGCTACGAAATTTCGCTGGGCGATACCATTGGCGTTGGCACTGCAGGTCAAATTAAAAATATGATCGAGGTATTAGCACGCGATATTCCCATTAAAAAACTCGCGGTACACATGCACGATACTTATGGCCAAGCACTTGCCAATATCTATGCCGCACTGGAAATGGGTGTCAGTGTTATTGATAGCTCTGTCGCCGGCCTAGGCGGTTGCCCTTATGCTGTAGGCGCGAGCGGTAATATCGCCACCGAAGATGTCGTCTATTTATTAAATGGCTTAGGTATTGAGCACGGCGTTAATCTGGAGAAATTAATTGTCGCGGGCAATACCATCAGTGCGGTATTAAATAAACCCAGTAACTCCAAAGTTGCAAAAGCTTACAGCCTCTGCTCAATAACGAACTAACCCTTGTTACCGCATTCTAACCAACTCGCGCTTTCGTTAGATAAAAGCACCTAAAGCAATGAAAATTCCATTTTCATATTAGAGAGTTATAAATAATGCAAATTTTTTATCGTCATTTATTCTACTTCCCATTCTTTTGGAAGCTACTCAATCTAAAAAAATAGGTGGCAAAAAAATAATTTTACGCACCTGTCGTCAAAATTTGCCTTATTTAAAATCTGTTCCTTTGACGGCTTGCTAACTACGTCACCCCATCTATCCTCAGATCACAAACTGACGCTCTTTTACATCTTGAGTTCAGTTACAACCATCATATTTTACTTGAGGATTTGCGTATGACCTACGGTACTTTTTGGCGAATAAGCTTGGTTATTACGATGTTATTAGTTACTGCCTGTGGCGGCGGAAGTAGCAATGATGATGAATCGTCTTCCAGCGCCTCTTCTGCATCAGCCGTGAGTAGCACAGCTGCCAGCTCTAGTCCTTCAAGCTCCGCTGCCAGCTCTGATACTTCAAGCTCTGATACTTCAAGCTCCGCTGCCAACTCTAACACTTCAAGCTCAGCAGCATCCTCCGCCGCTGTTATTGCTGATGTAAGCTTGGTTCTGCCATCAAGATTGGAGGTTGTCACTAATGAAGCTGCAAACTAATCAACGTCGCTTTTTAAAAGCCTCTTTAGCAAGTGCTATCGCAATGACAAGTTGCTACAGCATGGCCGATTTTAATAGTGCCGATACGGATTACAGTAATTCACCGCAAAAATATCACGTATGGAATGAAGCCCTAAAACCGATTGAACTAGTCAACAGTATTTTATGCTTTACCGAACAAATGAAGTTTAATCATTTTATTAATCAGGGCCCCTATCTTGCACTGGTTGATGAATCGGCATGCTTTGAAGATTCAGGCAGTGAAGACGCATCAACCGCGCAATCTTCTGGCGCAACCAATACGCCTACTTACACAAAAATTATTGTTGATTCAGCACGCGCCTCAGTAAATGATCCCTTGATCGTGCGCGCATGGATGGCAGACATGAGCGGAGAAGCCATCAAGTTTAAAGCCGTTATTTCTGCAGGGGCAGACGAAGAGAATCCTTTTGGTAGCTTTACATTTAATTATAATTTTTTCCCCAACATTGAGAGTACCGAAGCAAGTGGTGGCGGAGAAATAAAAACCGTGGATGTGAGTGGAAAAATTGGTTTCACTTTTTATGAAATTGAAAGCCGTGAAGACAGATCATCCACCAAAAGTGCCAGTGTTGTTATGTCCGCAGATCGCAGCAGCGGTGTTGCCTTAACATCAAATCAAGATTCCAGCGAGTTTGGTTCTCAAGGTGGAGCTTATGGTTTGGCATTCAACACAGAAAATGTGTTGATGCAAGAAGCTGATTCCTATGCAAACTTACCGTATCAAGAAGAGAACGATGGCAGCGGCAGCGAGCGCTGCTTGAGCCGCACTGCTTTTGATGAAACAGTTCATCGATATGATTTATTCGATGCGAATACTGGTGCAAAAATTGAAATCAATTCCGGTATCGCTTTTAAATACGATAGTGATAACAACGATGAAACAGATAGTTACGGTCATGTCGGTTATTGGGGATTGTGGACAGAACAAGAGAATGCATTAAACTCCGGAGATACAGTTTTTTCCGATGACCGAAATAACTCTGAACCCGTTGCCTACACGATTTTGAAAGCACCTGGTCGCTTAATTAAAAATACCGTTGAGCAATTGGCACTCACAGAATCTGTTGGTATTGATTTTAATTATTGGACTCCAGATGCCCGTGAGGCAGGTTTTGAAAACTGGATCGTGCGCTATCTAACTACTAATGATGGTGTCGATGTAGCTGGACTCTATAAAGTAGCAGGAAATCAACAAGGTGAAGAGGGCTGGAATCAGGTTCCTTTAATATCACCGATTATGGTTGAGCTGCCCGAACGCAGTATGTTATTTATGAACTCAGAGCAGCTAGGAGGAAATGTAAAATATGTTCAGGGCGATAACTTTATTACGTTCTTTAAACAAGAATTTATTAATGGTAGTGAAATCGGCGAAGGCCAATTACTTGCTAATGGCTCAGTCACACTTCACTGTGTTAATCGCTGTCCTATAGGTCATTTAGGTGCAGATGAATTAACAGGTTGGGACACTCCTTATGCCCCTACTGTCGATAATATTGAAAATACTATTAGTTATAGTTTTAGTGTAACAGGTGACAATGCACTCACTTTAGTTCGCACTAGCAATAGCCAAACTGTTGCGTTTGGTGAAGAGGTTACACGCCAATCTCTCGAAGAAAGTCATTCACCCCATATGTGGGGCGTTCGCTCTGGCGCAATGGTAACAGCGGATGTACTGGCGCAACTCACTAACCCTTGGGATTTTTCTGACCCTGAAAAAGTGAGCGTCTTCTATGAGTGGGAAACGGGCGTTAACAATTGGAATCAATTAGTTAGCTTAAAAGATGCCAACAACAATATCGTGACTTTCGATAAACCCATTCAATTCAAATACACTCACAGCAATATCAATGATCGCAGTGGTGATGCTGGCGAATTTGATGGGAAAATATTGATGTTGAATTATGGCGGTAATGGTGAGTTATGGGGTATTCCTGGCGAAAGAACGGAGAATGGCCGTTATCAATCTGCGTTTTCCATTGCCGATGGCACCCTCATGGGGCCGGATAATCGCTATGTAATAAAAGCACGCGAAATAGAAGGTACCATGCAGGAAGCAGATGCAGATGCCTGTAGCAATTTGATACTGACAGAACCTGAAGCCCCCGTACCTACATCGATCACAGGAAATACAAATTTAGGCGCCATGCCAATAGTAACCAGTGCGCCAGCTGTTATTGGTGGAGTTATCCAAAGTACCCCTGAATAATGTAAGCAACCTAGCTAGACCTTTATAAAGCGGAGAGGCATTATGGCTCTCCGCTTTTTTTGTGACCGAAATACGATGGGAAGTAACGCGGTATACTTAAGCAAACGCGGCAAAAAACTACCCTGACAAAACGAACAGACCAATATTAAGATAAACAAACACAATGAATAACAGCTCTACAGATCAAATAGCGTTACAACAACACATCAATTTAGAAACAGCACAAATTCGCTGGCATGAACTACAGCGATTTTTTGCGAGCGGCAATGCGATCGCAGTCGATGCAAGTTTAGATTTAACCCAGGTTGCCGCACAGATTGTTGCGGACAACGCGGCACAAATAAAACGTTGGATGGACGCCGGATTAGTGGATGCCGTAAAAGATTCACAAGCGGCACTGTGGTATGAACAAGATGCCCTCGTATGGGCTGTCGTTATAAAACCCTGGGTATTAGTACAACCTACTCTACGAGCTCACAAACATGCGTGAAATTCGCCGTGCCACCAAACAAGATGCAGATGCCATCGCAGCACTTTATAAAGAACTCACTACCTTATCACCCGTTGCCGTTTTACCAGAGCGTATTGATGCCATAGCGCAAGATCCCAACACCTATTTATTAGTATGCGACGATAACGGCGATGTGATCGCCAGCGTCTTAGTGTGTCTGTGTCAGGACGTTATGTTCAACAACCAACCCTTTGCGATTATCGAAAATCTTATTGTGCATCACCATTATCAGCGCGAAGGTGTTGGCAAGAGCATGATGGATTACATTGAAGCTTTTTGTCTCGAAAAAAATTGCTCAAAAATTATGTTATTAACCAGCAACGAAAACCGCAGCGCGCGGGATTTTTATACCGCTATGGGTTACGACCCAGATGCAAAAATCGGTTTTATCAAATACCGTCGCTATTTTGCACAATAATTTTCATCATTCACTTTATAGGACTTATCTATGAACCTCACCACCCAAGGCGTTGCACTGCGATTTTTATTTGCACTGTTACTCGTACTCCTCAGCTACAACCCCAGCGGCTATTCGTATTTTCATTGGGTATACAACAGCATCAATCACATCACGCCTTACGTCGTCATTGCCGGCATTATTTTAATCATAGGCTGGGGAATATATCTCAACGCCACGCTCAATTCCCTTGGCATGATTGGCATAATCGCACTCGCCGCACTCTTTGCCTGCTTGGTGTGGCTATTTATTTATTGGGGCTTACTCAGCGTAACCAATATCTCCGCCATGGCATGGGTCATCGAAGTATTACTCGCCGCACTATTAGCTGTCGGCATGTGCTGGTCACACTTCACTCGCCGAATGAGTGGGCAAGTGGATGTGGATGAGATTGAAGGTAAGTAAAAAATCACTGAAACAATCGACTCGCTATGCAGACTATCATCAGCCTCAGCCCTGTCAGCCTGATACAGGCTGCCAATCTGGCTATTGCATTGCTCGGAATAATCTTAATCAGCGCTCAAAGCCGCACCAGTAGCCTACGGATTTTATTAACGCTTGATGCATTGCTGATGCTGCTGAACATACTCGAAGAAACCGGTGTTACGCGTAATATTTATTTGCTAACACCGGTTTTCACTCTCGGTTTTGGTCCTGCACTTTATTGGTTTTGTCGCCAGCTGGTATACGGTGATGAGCCTAGTAACCGGCAAAAAATTCTACATTTCTTACCTCTATTTTTAACACTACCATTTACGGCATGGCCACAAGCAGTCATCGCAATCGGCAGCTTAAGCCAACTCATTTACTTGTCACTTTCCATCCACCTCGTTAATCGTTACCATCAAGTCACGGTGAACGTGTGCTCCAATTCACAAGAACTTTCAATCAGGTGGGTAACACGGATATTAGTGATCTTTCTTATTATGATGCTGCAAGACTTGGTTAGGCTTAACTTACAACCTTATGCCCCCGTTAATTTACTCAACATCTGGTACTTTATAAATACCAGTATTTATTGTGCGCTCACTGCTTATCTGGTTGTAACGGCAGTTCGTAGCCCACAGGTATTTGAGCAATTCAAACAATTTGAGTTTATCAGCCAAGATTTACCGGAAAATAGTACTAATACCGACACAATGGCGATTTCAGTATTTCAAGAGATTGACGCAACCATCCGCACACATGAGCTGTATAAGCAAGCCAGATTAAGCCTTCGCGACCTTTCGGGTATAACCGGCCTGCATGAAAAAAATCTGTCATGGGCAATTAACCAAGGTGCGCAAAAGAACTTTTCTGAATATATCAACCAACTGCGCGTGAATGCGGCATGCGAATGTTTAATGCGCAAACAACCAAGCTCTCTTTTAGAGATAGCCTTTGCCGTTGGATTCAGTTCTAAATCAACGTTCAATATTGCCTTTAAAAAACAAACTGGATTAACGCCCAGCCAATTTTGCGAAAAAATTACCTCTGAACATGAACTTTCACGTTCAGAATCATGATTCGCGACGCACGCTAACAAAAAACATCACATAAATAGTGGCTCAACAATAAGGAGCCACTGATGAAACTGTTTAAATCCCTTCTTTTAATAATGAGTTGCAGTGCAATTTTTGTGATATCACTGCCTGCCGCTTATTCAAACCCCAGTGCGAACAAAAACCAAACACTATACCAACAGCAAGTTGCTGAATGGCGCGAAGATATTGATTATCTGAAACAAGCTCTAGAACAACGCCACATTCATTTATATCACTGCATCGATGCAGAACATTTTGCAACTGAACTCAGCAGAATAAAACAACAACTGCCAGTATTGAACGAGGCAAGCCTAATGATTGAGTTAATGCGGGCAATTAAACAAGTAGGTGATGGCCACACCCAATTTAGCTACTGGGGCGGTAGATATCATAGCTATCCATTACATTTACAGATGTTTGATGAGGAGTTGCGGGTCATCGGCATAACACAAAATTACCAACATCTATTAGCCGCCAAACTGTACGCCATTGAAGATATACCGATTGATCAGTTACGCACATTATTAACCCCCGTACTACAAGGTGTCGAAAACATCCACTCAGAACGACAACGATTCACCGAAACCATTACTATTGCTGAAGTACTACATGGACTGGCAATTACCAAAAATTCTACCCAAGCAAAATTTACTTTTGAGCTGCCAAACGGAGAAATGCAGAGCGTCACGTTCGATAGCATCACACCTGATCAATTCCAGAAGCAGCCAATGGCTTCAATTAACATGATTACTCCTTTTGGGTTTGTACAACATAAAGCATCAATTGACGGCGTGGAATTATTTTTAAATAGCACCGATCATATAGCCTATATCGATTTTCATCATTATCCACAGTACCCAACAATGGAAAAATTTTCCCATGAGCTGATTGAAATTTTACGTAAAGCAAATACGCACAACGTGATTATCGACTTACGCAACAATAGTGGTGGTGATTTTTTTGTTGGGCTGCACCTCGCTTGGGCACTGATAATGATTGATAATTTACATTGGCGAGATGGCATATATGTACTGACAGGAAGAAAAACATTTTCTGCTGCCATGAGCAATGCCGTTCAATACCGGCAATTACTCAATGCCACACTGGTGGGCGAACCAACAGGCGCAAACCCCGTCGGTTATCAAGATGCCGATTCATTTTCCCTCCCTAACTCAGGCTGGAAAGTGCAATATTCAAAACGATTTTATCGCTTTCAGGATAATGAAAGCGAAGGAGTGGCACCAGATATTCAGATTCCGATGGAATGGAATTCTTATCGTGCAGGTACAGACAATCAGCTTGCATGGATATTAAATAACATTAAATCGCACACACAAAAAAACCATTAACTTACTTAAGTAATGCATCAATATCAGCCTTAAAATCCATAAAACCCTGTTTTGCGCCGCACAAAGTGTGTAAATACTGCCGGTATAAAAAAGGAATTTTTCTACCGATAGCGGTACCTGCATCACGCAACCAACCTATTGGTAAATGCGATTGATATAAGGGCGTCATGATATTACTGGTCATTTGATAATAATGAATATGTTTTTTTCGCTGTTCTGTATATTGCTGAAATGCAACGACTGGTGATTCATTATTCAATATGCAATTTGCCAGTACATAAGCATCTATTAATGCCATGTTTGCTCCCTGCCCTAACTGCGGGCTCATGGCATGCGCTGCATCGCCAATAACGACAACCCTACCTTTATTCCAATACTTCATACGCGTGTCAGCATATTCTGCAATGGCAATTGTTGTATTGGGAACTTTACTCAACCATGCACTTACTTCCGGCCATACCGTTGCTATTTCTTTAACCAGTGATTCAATCCCCTGCTCGCGCACAATACCAAATTTCGAACGTGGCAAACTCCAAAATAATGAATAACATTTGTTGCCAGTCACCGGATTTAAGCCTGTAGGTAGCACACCGATCATAATATGTGCGCCACGATAACGCTGCATCAATATCTCAGGGAAAGGCCACTCATCACTATCAAGAACAGCCCAATAAGCCCCCCACGGGTAAGGCTGATAGGATTGAGGAATCGTCAATTGATTACGCAGTGTTGAACGAGTTCCGCTAGCGATCACAACGGCATCCATCGTAAAAGTGGACTGAGATGAATCCACCACTCTAACTTTTTTATCGAGCTGTTGGATGTCAACAATCGGCGTACTCAATCGAATATCAATTTGCAACTGTATAGCCCGTTGCCACAAAGTGCGATGAAGGGTCGCACGATGCACACCCAGACCATATGCAGAAGGATTTATGTGTTGATAATGCAATTCCAAGGTGCAAAATCGCCCTGTAAAGCCTTGTAGACTTTTAACAGCAGCGGCTTGTTCACGAATAGTGTCGAGCAAATTTAATTGGCGCAAAACAGCTTGGCCACTAGGCTGCAAAAGCAACCCCGCACCTATAGGTGTAGGATCGCTTATATCTTCAAAAAGAGTGACCTTTACCCCACGCTCTGCGAGAAAAATAGCTGTGGCCAGGCCAGCAACACCAGCGCCGATAATCGCAATATGCTTCATGACAACTTACTAATTTTCTCGCTAATTTCCATCATTTTCTTCCGCATAGATTCATCAACCTCATGAGGTTTAACGCGGCTGATAATACTGCGCAACACGCGAACTTCATTTTGATCAATTGCACCATCTTTTTCTGCTATCGACAGAATCTTTCCAAGCTCGTGAGCATCAAGTTTTCCATCATTAGAAAAACATTTAATCGAATGAAATGACATTTCGAGGTAATCGCGTGCTTCTGACATAAAATGCTCCTTAATTAACTATTGTTGTGATGATGTTTTATTCACTCTTGATATCGATATGTGAATTACATTATTTCTTTTGGTTTTATATTGTTAACAATTAAACTCATTCCACAAACTTTCAAATTCACCTAAATAAGCGGCGACTAATTTTGATTCATTAGTGACTAAAATATTTTCCTGATTATAGTCGGTTGCTGAGCGAGTCCAATTAAAGCTGCCGTTGACAAGTATGGTTTTATCGACCACGGCAAATTTATGGTGCATGTGATTTTCAGTGTTGTCCATACGCACGCTTATCCCTTGATCGATTAGCCGGTAAATATCGCTCCCTTGATCCTCTGCCTTGTCGTTATCCGTAATCAACCGCACCTTTATGCCGCGCTGGTGTGCTGCGATAATTGCATCGCTGAGGCGATCATCCGAAATAGTAAATACGCTGATATCCAGCGTTTCTCGCGCAGCAACAAGTAAATCCAACAGCTGACGACGACAATCTTCGCCGGGACTGAAATGAGCTTCGGTGATGGAAACGGATTGGGTTTGGCGAAAATTGTCGATCACCTTGCTGATTTTTTCCAGCCACAACAAGGACGCAACGGCATTGTCGCCACCGGCTCTGGCGGGTTCACGCGCTAACAAAAACGCTTTATTGCGGACAAAAGCGATATCGTCTTGTGCGAGCCTAGGTAAAATATCGCGCAGCTCCAAGGCTTCTGATTGGCTAAGCTTAAAATCTTCCAGCGTCGCCACTAACCAATCTTCCAATTCAGGTTGGCGCATAGTTGCATCCTTTAAAGAAAAAATCCGATTACATTTTATTATTGAAAAGTTTTGCCTGAAAAAATGCGCATACCACACCAGCGATAGCACCAAAAAAATGCGACTCAAACGACACGCGCGCATCACCGGGTAAAACGCCGAACAACATTCCGCCGTATAAAAACACCACCAATAGCCCAATTACAATATTGATAAATTTTCGGTCATACCAGGCAGTGGCGATACACAAACTCCACAGGCCGAAGATCCAACCGCTCGCACCAATATGCAGGGCGTTGCGTGCAAACAACCACACCAATAAGCCTGTGAGCACAATAATAAAGACGCTGCTCCACAGATAGCGCCTTAGCGAATGCACAAACAAGAGCGCGCTGAAAATAATCAAGCCGACAAGATTACTCAGCAAATGCCCGATATCACCGTGCAAAAATGGCGCAGCGACAATACCCCAGAGCGAATCGAGTTGACGCGGATATATTCCGTATTGATAAAGGGAACCATTGGTAACCAGGTTGACGATATGAACCCCAATCATCAGGGCACATATCGCCATCAACCATTTAATTTTACGTGCGAGCATAAAAGGCTACTGGGGTGCGTCAGGCTTTGCAGTATCAGCATTCACTGATACTGGCTTCGCTCGTGTGGAAAACAATTCCGCCTCCAATTGTTTGAGCTGTTGTGATACCTGCTCAATTTTTTCGTGGTTGCGTAAATCAATGTCCAATTTTTTATCCATATTGCGCACCAAAGGAACCAGCGAGCTTTCCAATGTATCGGCAAGCACGCGCAGCACCTTATCCAACCCTGGTAACGGCTGGTTAATCACTTCCACTTTGGGAGCAACTGGTGCAAGTGAATGCTCCAATTTATTTGCCGAGGAGGTGATTGCGGCAATCAACTCGCGATTAGCAGCACTATTTTCTGTTACGATTGGTTTACTCGTTGCCGCCGTGAGTTTATTAATGCCCTCAACCATATCGGCAAGCTGCACCACCACTTTTGCACCTGTATCTGCAGAATCCCCGCCCATGGCTTTATTGCGCAAGAAATCTTTTTTGATCTGCTCCCAGCGAATACGCTGCTCTTCCGTCATATTGCCGCGCAATTCGGCAAGCTTGAGTAAATTGCTCTCTGCTCCCGTCGTTAGCATTTGCGCTTCACCCAAATAATGGTCAGCGATCATTTGCATTAACTCTGCGTCATTCATTACCGATGACACTTTTTCAGCCATTTTATTCATGTTGCGATAACTGCCTTGCAACTTGAACGACGGTTCGACACGGTATTTATCATCTTGCGCGGCAGACGCGATGTATTGTTGGTTGATCCGCAAAACCACTTGCTGAATCACAAATAATTTTTTCATTACTCCAACAATTTCATTCACTTCAGCACCGGAATATTGGTGACTCAAATCCGTAGTCGCCACTTCTTCGCCTTTGGCCATGGCGACAAATTTATAAACATCCTGCATATCGCGCAGTGCGAGAGGTGCAAGGACAGCGTTGGAGGTGAGCGCGTTTTCGATATAACTCAAGGCAAACTGCTCTTCCATACCACCGAGAATATCGCCGAGGTTATAAATATCAGCGCGGTTGGCGAGCATGTCTGGCACCTTGAAGGCTTCACCGGATTCGGTGTAGGGGTTACCCGCCATGCAGACACAGAATTTTTTGCCGCGCATATCGTAGGTTTTGGTTTTGCCTTTCCAGACACCTTCAATACGGCGCGTGCCATCACACAGGGAAATAAACTTTTGCAAAAATTCCGGATTAGTGTGTTGAATATCGTCAAGATACAACATGACGTTATTTCCCATCTCCAATGCCAGATTGAGCTTGACCAATTCCTGTTTTGCCGTGGCATTAGGTGCGCGCTCGGGGTCCAGCGATAACACATCGTGACCGAGGGATGGGCAATTGATTTTCATAAAAATCAAACCCAAACGATTCGCCACGTATTCCATCAGCGTGGTTTTTCCGTATCCCGGTGGCGAGATCATCATCAACATACCCATTAAATCAGTACGTTTTGTGGCGCCGAGCGAACCCATTTGTTTTGCGAGGTTATCGCCAATAATCGGTAAGTAAGATTCATTGATTAAACGGTTGCGCACAAACGAGCTTAATGGTTTCGCTTTAAATTCATTCAAGCGCAAATTGGCGCGTTCCTGCTCAACAATCTGCTGACGCACTTGCAAATAGCGTTGGTATTGCGGAACCACATCAAGACGATGATGCGCCAGACGCAATACAAATGAATCCAACGAGAAGGAGAGTGTTCGATTTTGAATCAGCGGGTGATCGCCCATTAAACCGCTAATGCGCAGCTCAACTTCCACTTCCGTAAACCGGCGATCCAAGCGCTGATCGGTTTTTAACAGGGCAACCGCTTCCGGAATATAGCGCGCAAGCGCTTCTTGCTGTTTATCTTTAACCAATGCCTGCAACCAAGCGGTCGTCAGATTCCAACGATCCGCTGGCCAGCCCTGCATTTTAGCGGCAACGTCTTGATAGTGGCGCCAGGTTTCATCATCTAATGACTGCTTGAATAACTCGACCAGTTGTACGGCGTATTTGCTGGTAATAAATTCCACGCGCTCCCGCGCCAATTCTTCCACTAAATATTCTGCGGCGCGGCGAATATCCAGATCACTCACAGCGATGGGATGGCGTTGGATAAATTCTGCAAAGGTTTCGATAACCTCTTCGACCAAAATTTCCAGTGCATCCATGCTCGCAAATAAGCGCTGCATATGTTTTGCTGAAACAGCGCGATCTTTCCAAGTTTCAAACGAAAGCGATGAACCTTGCGATTTCGACTTAATTGCAAATTCTTTTAGGTTTGCCCAGAAGACCTGCGCCAAGCCGCGCGATAGCGGATCGAATTTTAATAAATCAGCACGATCCAGTGCGGGAATTAATTCTTTGAGAATTAAAACCGCATCCTGATCGTGAATGCCTTTTTGGTAAGCTTCTTTGTAACGTGGTGCAGCAAACTCACGCACTATCTTGCCGAGTTTTTCATCATCTACCAGTGCTTCGCGCAACAGATCACGGCTAAGACCTGTTGATTGATGGTCTGCCGCATCCAAAATCAATGCGGCCAAATATTCTGCGCGATAAACCTGTGCAGTCTCTGACTCCTGCGCCATGCTCCAATAATCTTTCAGCTGCAACAGCTCGCTGTTCTCCACTGCTGCATAATAATTGGTGCCAGTAAGATGAAAATTTAACTCGCCTTCACGCGGGATAATGGTTAGATCAAGCTCTTGAGTATTCACACTGAATTTATGGCGTGGGCCGAGCTTGATGACATTGCCGCCCTCTTCAAAAATATCTGTTTTATCGCGCAATGCACGCAGCGCTTGCCCGCGAATGGCTTTGAAGCGCGCGTCTATATCATCGGCTTTAACCGCACTGTCCAGCGCCTTTAGTTGCGCGAGCAGATCGCCAATTTTTAATACCAATGCATCTGATGCAAAATAGGTATTCAGCTCTTCGGCTTTGGTAATACTGAGTGAGCGTTTTTCAATACTGGCCAGAATGCGTGCTGCGGCATCGGTAATGCTCTGGGCTTTTTTCTGCCGTTCATCTAGCAGGCGTTGCTTGTGCTCCTGAAAGCTTTCATAGATTTCTTCGCGCTTGGCCATAATGTCAGCGAGAAACTGATCGTACTCGCTGAACTGCCCTTCCAGCTCTTCTAATCGCACCAGTGATTTGGATAACTGCTCGTCACATTTTTCCGGTGTGGTTGACAACCCCAAGGCATGAGAAATGCTTTGCGAAAATAATTTGAATTGCGCACCAAATTGCGCAACGGCTTCCGCTGATCCGAAATTCTTTTGCTTGTGTTTTGCGTTAGCGCGGCTTTGATTGAGCTTGGCATAAACTTCAGAGATGGCATCCACAATCCGCGTGCGCAAAGTGGCATCATCCACTTTAAGTGTGCCCATCAATTCGGACAGCAAATCCAAACCTGTCGCGGTTTTCTCGATGACATCAATAATCGGCGTAATGGCCGCATTGGTTTCGGCTTTATCGACCTGCGCATTCAAGTCATCCAGTTTGCTCAGGTAAGGCGTGAGCGCTTTCTCATCGGCGAGATAGGTAACCGTTTCTTCGCTGAGTTTGGTGTTTGCTTCCATGAGCTGCTGATCAAGCACAGCAATGCGCGCCTGATCGATATAACGCAATTCTTTAATGGTGGCGAGCTGACCACGCTGTTTGCGCACGCGGCTGAGCGCATCCACGTACTCCTCGGCCGTTTCCCAATTTTCGGGGCGCAGTGATTGCAGAATTAATGCGTGCTCTTGCTCTGCATCCTGCATGGCTTTTGCAGATTGCTGGCGAATGGATTCGACTTTTTCAAATTCATCGATCACTAATTCAGCGGTAGAGGAAATCTCTTTTAATAAGCTGGCAATCGCCTGAGTTTCACTTTCATTGAGCCAATAGTAGGTATCAAATACTTTTTTAGCGGACAGACTCAGTTCTTCGTAGAGACGCACGCTGACGGACTGATTACTGATAACGCGAGTGATGCTATAAAAATCGGATATGCCGCGCACCAATTCATTGTTGCCAATGCGCCCATAAAAATTCTGCCGCGCCGGCGCCTTACTCGCAAACTCCGCGCTCACATAAGGCGTTTCCCACAACTGCATGGGGTGAACTCGGGTTGGTTCTGATTCAGCCGAAAAAATAACAATTTCGCCGTTGTCGGCCAGCGCATAACCGCTGCCGTAAATCGGGTTTTGTAATTTCTTTTCAATCAAGTTGTAAGCGAGCAGCGAGACCACTCCCGCCACTGGTTCATAGAATACATAGAGCACATCCTCACCATTGGGTGAGCGAATCATGCGCTTAAAGCGGAAGGCGCTGTTATCTTCCTCAAAGGTTTTGTATTCCCCGGTATTGAGGTAGTAACCGCCCGGAAAAATAATACCGTGATTTTCCGGTAGCTGAACGCAGGACTGACCAATTTTGTCGATACGCAATACGGTTTGTGTTAGCGTATTAAAAATCAGGTGACGCCACTGCTCTTCACGATAGGGGCGAATTTTTAGCAGAATTAAATTGCCGACTGATGCGTAAAATACACTCGCATCGTCGAGCGATTGGGTTTTATCTTCTACTGTTTCGCGATAAATACCTAAACCGTCTTCGGTATTATTTTCGATTTTGATGGTCAGATCGCCACCAACGGTTTCAACAAAAACCTTATCCAAAATATTTAAATGCGGATGGCGACCATGTACTGCATGCTCACGGGTTGCGGCTATCCATTCGAAATCAAAGGCGGGCGGCAATTGAATATCGCGCTCGCCGCGATTATCAATGTACTTAAGATTTTTCCCATCGGGTGATATTGACCAGCGAAATACGCGCAAGTCATCTAGACGTTCACCTATTTGAAATCCGGCCAGCAATTTACCGTTGTTTACGGCAAGCTCCACCAAGCGTGTATCTTTGTAGTAGCGGTAAAGCTCATCAAAATCATTGACGAAACTTTGCTCCGAAAGAAAAGTACCAACAAGCGCAACTGACTCCAACTCAACACCGGAACCAGTTGTTTTTTTGGTAAACAGCGAAAACACATCTTCAACTTTGGTTTCTTTTTTCAAGCCAATAAAGACGTTGTACCCAAATAGCAGATGATCACCCACCTGAACTATATCGCGCGGAATGCAATTATTTTCCGTGCGCACACGCACACGGGCAATGACATTCATGGCGGAGCTGCCGAACTCAGCCAGACGCGCGTCATTTAATTCACGCACCTTGGCATTAAGGCTTTGTCCTTGATCCAACAAGCGCTTGCGAATTATTTCGTAAGCGCCACCTTCGGCAACAGCAGTATCAACAATATTTTCAGCGGCCTGCGCAACATCATTGGCTTGCGGCATGGATTGTTCCTTTTTATTGAGCGTCAACAGAACCCCTTCCCCCCCTCATTGAGGGGGAGGTGGTTTAGGGGTTAACCAACTACTTCCACGTCTTCCGCTTTTTCTTTGGCGGGCGCTGTTGTTAGCGGGGCTTTATTAACAAATCTATCCAGCACCGCCTGAATCACACCGCTTTTACTCGCAAGACCGTCAATGGCTTTACCGATCGATAATGACTTGGCGAAGTTATCGAAGAATTGCGCTTCACCGCCGACGATATCGATATGAGCTTTCTGCAGTGCGATTGCCAAAATTTCGGCATTTTCTTTTGCAATTTCCTTACCTGCCGCGATACCCGCGAGCGTTTCTTTCAAGGCGGTTTCCAGCCCCATGCGGAACTCTTCATGCTCACGCGCTTTATCGCTCATGGCATTCATGGCTTCGAATTTCTCGACCAAACCATCGGCTTCAGCTTTGAATTGCTCGCGTGTTACATCGGCACTGGCTAAACCAATTTCTTTTTTCGCACCGGCTTCTGAAGTTCCCTTGGTCGCAATTACTTCCGCCTCAGCAGAACCTTTAGCAGTAATAACTTCTGCCTCGGCTTTACCTGCATCAGCTTGTGCGGCACCTTTGGCGCGAATCACACTGGCCTCGGCAAAACCTTCTTTCTCCAAAGCACCTGCTTTGGCTTCTTGCACTTTCGCATCAGCAAGACCGGGAGCAGCGCGTTCAGCCTGAATACCTTCCGCCAATTTTTTCATAGCCTCTGCTTCTTTAGACGAGGCTTCCAGCTTGGCTTGCGCCATAGTCATAATTTCTGATGCTTTATGCTTGGCCGATAACTCTTCAGCTTCAGCCGCTTTGACTTGCTTGACCTTGATTTCTTCCGCCGTGGCTTCAGCAGCCAATACTTGTACTTGCTTTTTGCGATCAGCATCGGATACTTCACGCACTTCTTTAATGCGCTCTTCTTCGATGGCGACAGTTTTATCCACTACCACACGCTCACGAATGACGTTGGCGATTTCCTTCTTCTGCACTTCAATCGCCTTCTCAGCTTCAATGGTTTGCAATTCTACTTCACGCTTGCGCGCTACAATTTCCAGATCGCGAGCGCGAGTAACCTTTTCTTCTTCTATCGCAACGGCACGCAGGCGGTTTTGGGCAGCCACATCAATTTCGCGCTGCTGGTTTTCCGTTTGCACTGCAAGATCTTGCGCCACCTGAATCGCCGTCTGCTCGTATTTACGGCGCTCTTCTTCTTGTACCTTTTTGGTTTCCGCTTCTTCACGCGCTTGAATAGTGGCGATCTCACGCTTTTGGCGCGCTTCTGCATCCGCCTGCTGGCGTTCAAGAGCCAGCATAGCTTCCGTGGTTTCTACGTTTTTCTTTTTGATGGCCAGCTCTTCGTCACGCTCCAAAATATTGGTGCGAACGTTTTGTGCAGCGGTCAATTCGGTAATCTTTTTGATACCTTCCGCATCGAGGATATTGTTTGGATCAAGCGACGATTTTGGCGTTTGCTCGATATAGTCAATAGCCACGTCTTCCAACACATAACCATTGAGATCATCGCCAATCACTTCGATAATTTTTTCGCGAAACTCCAAGCGGTTTTCAAACAGCTGAATAAAATCAATTTGTTTTCCTACCGTTTTTAGTGCCTCGGAAAATTTTGCTGCAAACAGCAACTCTACGGCATCTTTGTCTGACGCTCGTTCGGCGCCAATAGCCTTGGCCACACGTAATACATCTTGCGGGGTTTCGTTAACGCGTAAATAAAAAGCGACGGTAATATCGGCGCGCAGGTTATCTTTACAGATCAACCCATCGCGACCGCGACGATCGACCTCCAGCGTGAGAAGAGAGATATTCATTAATTCTTTTTTGTGGATAATCGGCCATACCAATGCACCGGTAAAATGTACCTTGGGCGTTGCACTCATATCGTTGACGATCAATGCAGTACCTTGCGCTACTTTGTAATAGAAGGCATTAAAAATACCTGCCAAACCCAGCAGGACAATAAAAACGATTCCAATCACGGTTAGAACCGGTGTGGCCATTGCAGCTTCAAACATTGTACTTACTCCTTTTACCCAAGTAGATTTTTAACCCATTATTCACTGGTGTTACCCAGAAATTCATTTTCCGATACCACACGATAGACATGCTTTTCTGCAAGATACTCCAGCAGCACCACCCTATCGCCACGAACAAAATGCTGTTCACCAAAAGCACGCACTTTAACAATCAGACCTGCGCCGCCATCGTCAAAATTTGCTTCACCCGAATGCGCATCCACCTTGGATGAACGCACAATGGCCACCTGCCCGAGTATTTTTTTTTCCACATGCTGCTCGGTCTTAGCAAAAAATTTCCGCAGCGGCTTTATCAGCTGTGCGGTAATGAGAACAGCCAAATAGAGAGAAAAAACAATAATTGGTACACCGACGATAAACCGCACCCAGTTGTAGCCAAGCAAGGCCAACTCGAAGTAGCTGAGGTAATAACTGATAAACCATCCAACCAAGGCGACAAACGTAATGATAATGGTAACCGGCACACCATTGAGCCCGAGACGCAACAAAATCCCGGCAAAAGTTTCAGCAAAGGTGTGTTCAGCGTGGGCATGCACTTGACCATCCACATCAGGTAAATTTATGTCCAATACGTCAATGTCCACCAAGCCTATAGCAGCACAGAGCCAATAGAGTACAGCGACACCTAAAAAGAAGGTGAATAACACTGTGGGAAAGCTAACGATGGTTAACAGAAATTCATTCATTCCTTAATGGCCTGAGCTGAAGTGAGAGAGAAAAGCCCCGAAATTACTCGGGAGCTTTTTTGTTTTTAATGCGCGCCAAAATATCATCAGCAGATGAACCAGTAGTGCCAATACCCGCCGCTTCAAGTTTTGATTTCAATGAATCATCGCCTGTAGTTTGCGCCATTTCGCTAGCCGCTTTGATCTGTGCATCCTTCAATGCTTGACGCTCCTTAATCCGTTCCAATGATTCCATAGCAGTACGCATTTTGGAATCAGAACCACTGTGACGCTCAGCAACAGCAACTTGGGCTTTGAGCACATTTTCGGTTGCTTTAACCGTATCCACTTGCTGCTTCAAACGTTTGATATTTTTTTCGGCAGCATTAATTGCTGCGCGCAATTTTTCCACGCTTTGCGCAAAATGCTCTGCCGATTCACGTTCCATGGCCAAACTATTTTCAAAACCAGCAATGTGCTCTGCGACTTCATGTGCAAGTTTTTCATCGCCTTTTTCTAAAGCTTTAATTGCATAACCTTCATGCTCTTCAATTGATTTTTGTAGCTGCTTACATTTTTCCTCGGCAAGCTTTTGTCGCGCCATGATTTCAGCAAGACTATCCTTGGAACGCTTTAACTCCTCTCCAGCATCGCGCACTTCTTGATCCAGAATGCGCAACGCCTGACTATCTACCACCGCCTCACCCGCTTCATTTACACCACCGCGCAAGGCAGTAATCATTTTTGCCCAGATATTCATAGTGATTTACCTTTGTTGGTTGCGGCTGCTATTCAGCATCCGTTAGCTCATTAAAAATTCACTGTAGGCTTCAGTCGCCTGGATAACATTCGATGCAAGCATTTCGATTTCCAAGATCACATCCTGCAAACTCGACGCAGAACTCAACGCACCATACATGTGGTAGCAATCTTCGCCCTCCATCTTGTTGAGACTGATATTGGAAAGCGGAAAATACTTGTGTGTGCGCAGCACAGTTTCATTAAATAACGCAGGATCATTCACATCAGATACCGGCCACAGCATTGCTTCAACCACAATCTGCTCACCCGATACAGTCAAAAACAAGGGCAGATCGCCATATTCATTCATAACAATATGCAATGCGGGCGACACCCCCTCGATCAACTCAAGATCGGCGCGTCTGGAGGCAAATATATCTGCCTTGACCAAGGCCTCATAAAGGCTCGCGGTGGTCCAACGGTTAACTACATCTGTCATTCGACTTTCTCCTTTAGCTGGCAATAACCCACTGGCAACAACCTGTTTTGCAGACACCCGCAATTCCAACTCAAACATGGCGAGACGACGCGCATTCTCCGGGAGAATCCAGACCTCTTTCTTAACGAGACCTTGCTCCCGCAAACGATTGCGATATTCACGCTGATAATGTGCTGATGTTTTTTTCTGCATGAACAAACATTAATTCATTACATGTAACAAATCAAATATTACATGTAATAACCGCAGAAAAAGGCAGAAAACATAACACATTGATTTTAAATAATTTTTTACAAAAAGCAGACCTGCTTATCACCAACAAGGAGATAAGAGGTCATAAATTCACTTCGGGAAGAAAAAATGTTCTAAAAAGGCAGGCGACGGCTTTTGCGCTCAGCGCCGGTTATGCATTTCCCAGGTTTCCAGCTTTTTCTTTTCGCTTTTGCGTAAAAGAACATAAGTCGCGCCAACCCAGCCATGCTGTTTTTGTGCGGAATGAAAGGCGAGCACAGCATCAAACTGTGGCAGCCAGTGGGCGACGCAGCTTTTTAATTGCGCAGGCTGTTCGCGGCCTTCGCCTTTGCCGTGGGTGATGAGTGCGCAGCGGATGTCGTGGTTGATGCAGTCTTTTACGAACTGAAACACGGCGTTGCGCGCCTGATCCACTTTCATATTGTGCAAATCCAAACGCGCATCGATTTGATATTTACCCAGACGTAAATTGCGATAGACGCCCGTTTGTACACCATCGCGTTTGAATTCGATAACTGACAATGCATCAACCGGTTCGATATATTCGCCCGATAAAAAGTTTTTATTCTTTTCAATTTCGGCGAGCGCAGCTTTACGACGTGTTTCCGCATTGGTTTTATCAAGATGCGGTGAAGCCAAAGTGACTTTGGCTTCCACCTTGATGGGTTTTACATCTTTCATTTGCTGAAAGAAATCTATGTCGTCATTTGATGGCATAACAAGTAATTCAGTATCGGAATTGATGACGTTTATTAACGATTGACTCGATGACTAATTAATTCATTGACCACACTGGGGTCTGCCAATGTTGATGTATCGCCCAAATGTTCTAATTCATTCGCGGCAATTTTGCGCAGAATGCGGCGCATAATTTTCCCAGAACGCGTTTTTGGCAAACCCGGTGCCCACTGGATAATATCGGGCTTAGCAATCGCGCCAATTTCTTGCACGCAAAGTGCAATCAATTCTTTTTTCAATGCATCACTCGGTATTACGCCATTCATTAAAGTGACATAAGCGTAAATGCCCTGCCCCTTAATATCATGAGGGTAACCAACCACCGCCGCTTCAGCCACGTTTTCATGAAGCACTAATGCACTTTCAACTTCAGCAGTACCCATGCGATGCCCAGACACGTTAAGCACATCATCCACGCGGCCGGTGATCCAGTAATAACCATCGGCATCGCGACGCGCACCATCACCGGTAAAATAGTAACCAGGATAAGTGGTGTAGTAGGTATCAATGCAACGTTGATGATCACCGTACACACTGCGGATTTGACTCGGCCACGAGGCTTTAATGACTAAATTACCTTCGCCCGCACCAATAATTTCTTTGCCTTCTGCATCCATCAACGCAGGCTGCACACCAAAAAATGGCAAGGTTGCTGAGCCTGGTTTTAAATCAATGGCGCCGGGTAAAGGCGTGAGCATGTGCGCACCCGTTTCTGTTTGCCACCAAGTATCCATAATCGGGCAACGACTTTCACCCACCACACGGTGATACCACTCCCAAGCTTCGGGATTAATTGGCTCACCGACACTGCCTAATAATTTTAAGCTGCTGCGCGATGTTTGTTTTACCCATTCATCACCCGCGCCCATCAGTGCACGAATTGCCGTGGGTGCGGTGTAAAAAATATTTACGCCGTGTTTGTCGATGACTTGCCAACAACGTGAAGCGTCGGGATATGTAGGTACACCTTCAAACATTAACGTCGTTGCGCCATTCGTGAGAGGGCCATACACAATATAACTGTGACCAGTCACCCAACCTACGTCGGCAGTACACCAATAAATATCACCTTCTTGATAATCGAATACATATTTGTGTGTCATCGCGGCTTGCAATAAATAACCGGCAGTCGTGTGCAACACACCTTTAGGTTTTCCTGTCGAGCCGGAGGTGTAGAGAATAAATAATGGATCTTCTGCATCCATGATTTCTGGCTCACAATCATTGGCTTGATGCTCAACTAACTCTTCATACCAACAATCGCGCGCCTCATTCCAATCAATTGCAGCACCGGTACGCTTCACCACAATAGTAGTGTGCACATGAGGACAATGTATGAGCGCCGTATCCGCATTTTTTTTCAATGGGATACGCTTTCCTGCACGTACACCTTCATCGGCGGTGATAAGCACTCGGCAATCTGCATCCAAAATACGATCTTTCAACGCTTCCGGTGAAAAGCCACCAAAGACTACGGAGTGCACTGCACCAATACGCGTACACGCCAGCATGGCGTAAGTCGCTTCGGGAATCATCGGCATATAAATACAAACGCGATCGCCTTTTTTTACGCCGCGTAACCGCAATGCATTCGCAAAACGACACACTTGATCATGCAATTCTTGATAGGTAATCAATTGATCTTCCGCCGGATCATCACCTTCCCAAATAATGGCCGTTTGTTTTGCGCGCGCAGGCAAATGACGATCTATGCAATTTACGCTGACATTTAATTTCCCACCGATAAACCACGCCGCCTCACCTTTACGCAAATCGCTTTTGGTAACCTGCGTCCACGGCTGTTGCCACGTTAAAAAGGTATTGGCCTGTTCAGCCCAAAAGGTATCTGGTTGTTTGATGGATTGCTCGTACATGGCTTGATAGCGAGAGAGATCAATCGCAGCATTCGTTTTAAAAGATGCAGGAACAGGGTAGATATGTGTATTAGACATAGTGAAAACTCATTACTGTGTTTTTGTTGTGATGAGGCAAAAGATTGGTAGGAAAAAGGGGTTAATTATCCGTTTTTTTACGTCCAACGCCCTCGCGATCTAAACGCTCTAATTCTTTTTGATAGGCTTCTAAATCTTCCCAATCAAAAGGGGTACCTGCATTCAAGGTAGTTGGATTCAATGCGCGATTTTTGGCATTTTCCTGCAGGGTGTGTTCTTTTTCTGGATCATCCTTCTGTTGTTTTTCATTCCCTTGCAAAGATTCAAAACGCTTTAATACATCATCGGGCTTAACCATGATCATTCTCACACTCATCAGAAAGCAAATGCAGTGAATTAGTCACCACGTACGTAACGCTGGCCAAAGCGTGTTAGCCCAGTCATCACCATGCCAAGCAACAACCACCATGGCGATACAACTACCGCGAGAAAAATACCATCCACCACTGCCATAGCAGCAATCATACGCGGAATGACTGGACCAGAATAAGGCTTGCCGCGTTTGTTTTCATGACGCGCCACCAAGGTAAGCGATAAGGTATATAAAAATTGCACCGCAGCTGCCGCAATTGCCAATAACACAAATTCACCGGCCAAGGCTTGTGCAACGACGACGAATACCAACGCACGCGCACCGGCCATTAACAACACGCTGCTCGCATGTTTTTTGTGAAGCACATTGTAAGCAACAATCACTGCAAATAATGCCACCCCCGCGATAACACCTGCAAAAAATGGCGCAAGGCTCAACAACACAAAACCCAGCGTAAATAAGCCCAGTGTGATCCATTTGGCCTGCGACAAACTTAGCTTACCTACAACAAGGGGGCGATAAGGTTGATGCTGTTTATCCCATTGATAATCACACACATCATTCAAGCTCATACCCGCACAGTAAAAGGCTGAAATAGCAATGGCCAAACACAGCACCATCAACCATGCAACAGGCTGCTGAGTTGTGTAGCTAACCAATAAAGCCGCGGTGACCACATTCATCCAAACAGTGGGCAAATTGCTAACGCGACACAAGGCAAGAACAGATTTTAAGCGCACGGAGTTTTCCTCAGATTAATCAGCAAATACATGCTGTAAAATTAAATCGCATACATCCGTGGCAGCGATAGCGTTTGTTGGCAGGAGCGGCGCATGGGTAGTCATAAAAATCGGCGTAGCGTCAGGGTGATCAACTGCCAAACCGTGCGAGCCTTTTACTTGTTTTGGCTCCATGGAAATTACATCCATCACATAGCGAAAACCCAATTTTTTACGCAACACTTTGCCGATAATTTTTACCATAGGAAAGCGCAATTTCGGATCCACAAATAATTCGCAAGGGTCATACCCAGGTTTTTTGTGAATATCCACGCTGCCTGCAAAATCTGGCGCGCGTTTGTCATCCTGCCAATAGTAATAGGTAAACCAGGCATTAGGTTCGGCCAATAAAATTAACTCACCAGAACGCTCGTGATCCAAACCCATTTCGCGCTTGCCAGTGTCATCCAACACCCGCGCAATACCGGGCTGCTTTTCAAATAAGGCTTTTATGGTTGGAATTAATTCTGGTTGCTGAATATACACATGAGCGATTTGATGATCCGCCACGGCAAAGGCTGCACTGGTTGCGGTTTCCAAATACTCTCGCCCTAAATCCTCTTTAACCGCTAACAATTTTGCATCGCGCAAAATACGGTTAGGATGAACTGGCGTATCCACTGCTACAATTCCGTATTCCGATAATACAATCACACGGCAATTGCGCTGTTCAAAATAATCCAGCAAGCCACCAACAACACCATCAATTTCACACAAGTCTTTACTGATATCACCTTGCGGCCCCACACGCTGCAAACAATAATCCAAATGCGGCAAATAAATTAGCTGCAGCGTGGGCGATACTTTTTCTTCCACTTTGATGGCAGCATCAGCAATCCATTGGCTGGATTTTATGGTGGTTGCAGGCCCCCAAAATTGAAAGAGAGGAAAAGTGCCTAATTCACGCGAAAACTCTTCACGCCATTCAAGAGGATAGGTGTAACAATCGGGATATTTACTGCCATCGGCACAATAAAGCGGACGCGGGGTAAGTGTGTAATCCGCACCTGTTGCCATGGCATACCACCAAAAAGTATTACTGCAAGTGAAGGCGGAATTTTTTTCGCGTGCCATATCCCAAATTTTGGGTGATTGAATTAAGCGATTGCTTTGTCGCCACAGCCAGACTTCGTTTAAATCGCGAAAATACCAACCATTCGCTACGATGCCGTGCTCACTCGGTAACTTTCCAGTGAGATAGGTCGCTTGTACTGAGCAGGTAACAGCGGGTGTTATAGGTTTTATATCAACACTCTGCGCCAACAAACGTTTCAAATTGGGTGTGTGTTCGCCAATTAACGGACGGGTTAAACCCACCACATTAATGACAACAGTGCGTTGCATATTAGTGTTAGACATGAATAAACCTTTTTAATTGTCGAGCAGATCATTCACCCACTGCAATTCGCGGGCGATAGATTCACTCACAGAATCTTTGCGCAGATGCGCGGGTAGATTTTGAAAACTGTAGGTTTCCACTTCCAAGGGAATAGCAGGATCAAGCTTTGGTAAAAATGCTTCGAGAAAAAAACGGGTAGTGCCGCAATAGCCTAAATGATCTAAAAAAATCGGCACATGAAAATGCGCACGGCATTCAGAATAATTCACACCTGCATCCAGCCGTTGTTGGAAGCTGGGTAAATCCTCAAAGCGCTCCACATCTTTTCCATTGTGCGCAACGACTTGATGCAAATACACAGGCTCATTAAATTTTATCAATTGCGCAATTTCATCACCCGTGGCGCGCAAGGCGCTGGAAACTTGCACTTTTACGATTGGAATTCCGGCTGCATCCAAGCGCGTGAGGCATTCCTGCGGACTTTCAAACTCCACAGCTTGGTGACAGCAATCAAAACACAAACCGATAAAATCGCGCAGCTCATTAGGAAAATTCATCCGCACAAAAAAATCGACAGCTTCGGAAATAGTCTCCAACACACAACAAGGCTCAGGCTCCAAGGCTAAACGAATTGTTATTCCCGACGTGATTTTAATGTGCTGCAAATGCGTTAATACTGCCAACAAATTTTCGCGTACTAAAGGCCAATCCGACTCTGCAAAACCAGTTTTAAACGCAATAGGCACGGTGGAAATAGAAATATCCGTCGGGCGCGTCATTAGTTGCACCGCAAGATCAGCAAGACGCTTGGTATAAACCACACGTTCTTGTGTTCGCCAATCCGGTTCATAGACCGCAACTTTTACGGGCTGCTGGTGAAAGGTACCGTAGGGAAAACCATTTATGGTTAAGAGATAACAATCGTGCTCAGCACACCAGGCATGAAAGTGAGCAATATCTTCCAGAGAAAGTTCGAGTGTTGCTTGGTGGGAAATACGCAAGCCCAGTGGAAAAGCGGCTGCGGGTGATACTTGTTGTTTTACCGCAATGGCGTGAGCATGTAAATTATTGAGCACATCCCCCCAGTGTTCGCCGGGGTGAATATTGCTGCAATAGGTTAGCTGGCGCATGGGATGGTATTGGGTTGAGTGGTCATGATAGTTGCGATGAGAGTTGTGATGAAAGTTGCGCTAATTTTTCAGCGCAGGTTTTCATCACGACAGTATCGATGTGATTAAACTGATCGGCCACACCTTCACCGGTTAATAAGGTGATGCACAATTCGCCACCCAAATGCTCACGGAAATCTTGCAGGGCTTTATGAATATCGATTTTTGCGAGTGATGAGTGATAGAGCGTAAATCCAATCGTTTTGAGCGTTGTAAAGATTTTCTCCAGTAACGCATTATCAATCAAGCCCAGCTCGCTAGAGTATAAAGAATCCAACGCAATGCCAATCGCCACCGCTTCACCATGACGCAATTCGTTGTGCGACAACTCTTCCATGCGATGGGCAGACCAGTGACCAAAATCCAATGGGCGAGCACTGCCGCGCTCAAAAGGATCACCACCACCCGCGATATGATTTAAATGCAATTCAGCACAGCGACGAATCATATATTCAACCGCATCATCTTCAAATGCAGCGAGCGCATGGCGATTGTCGTGTAGCCAATTAAAAAATTCAGCATCTTTAATGAGTGATACTTTTACCGCTTCTGCCATGCCCGCACGCTGATCGCGCTCAGGAAGCGTGCGCAGGAAATCAAAATCATTGATGACTGCAAAGGGTGGCACAAAAGTGCCGAGATAATTTTTACGGCCTAAATAGTTCACCGCATTTTTTACGCCAATACCCGCATCATTTTGGCCGAGCACAGTAGTGGGCATACGAATTAAACGAATACCGCGATGCGCTGTTGCTGCTGCGTAGCCAATGGCATCAATGACCGAACCACCACCAATGACCAACGTAAAACTGTGGCGATCTATATTGCGCTCTTGCGTAATACGATAAAACTGATCAACTTCAAGCGGATCGGATTTGCAAATTTCGCCGCTGCGCACCATGAGCGGCGGTAAAATTAATTCAATCAGATCGCTGTGTGTTTGTGAGTAGGCTTTTAGCTGGTTTAATAGCTGTGGGTGATCGCGCAATACCTGTTCATCAATGACCGGCAATACTTTATGCCTTTTGTTGCCCGCACGGGCAACAATGTCACGCAACACCAGATTATCAACAGCAAAGGACGACCGCGTAAAACATACCGGAAATTCATAACTGACGGTAAAGCGCTGATCAATTTGATACGTCATAGTTTTTATTCTTGAGCACTGCGTGCATCCAACGCAGAATTAATTAGGAACCGGTTCATCCACTTGCGGTTTTTGACCACGCAATACCGAGTTGTCACTGAACAATGCGCGTTGATCGATCACTGGCTTTTGCATTAAGGCTTCTACATCAATTTGACCGGATTGTGCGTAAGCATCCAGCGCATTGGTCCAGGTCGATTTTTCTACATCCGCCAAGGGAATACCGCGCTCTAACATAAGTTTTGCGGTTTTAGGCACAGAGAGCGGATCGCTCACACCCCAGTCCGCAGAGCTGTCCACAATAATACGATCGGAACCGTATTGGCGAACAATTTCTACCATGCGCTCAGAGCCCATTTTGGTATTGGGGTAAATGGTAAATGCCGCCCAAGCGCCGTAATCCAACACATCTTTAACAGTTTCTTCGTTGTTGTGATCCATAATTAATTTGTGCATAGGCACGCCGATTTCGCGTGCCACATCCATCGAGCGGATGACACCGCGTTTTTTATCGCGATGAGGTGAATGCACCATCACAACCATGTCGTACTCAACGGCCATTTGCAGTTGCACTTGATAAGCATATTCTTCGGCGGGAGTAATTTCGTCGTAACCAATTTCACCAATTGCGACCACGCCTTCTTTTAAAATATATTGCGGTAAAATTTCCAGCACTTCGCGCGCAAGACCTTCGTTGTTGGCCTCTTTGGAATTCAAACCCATTGCACAATAATGCGCGATACCAAATTGCGATGCGCGAAAACGCTCCCAACCAATCAAACTCGCGTAGTAATCAATAAAGCTGCCAATATTGGTGCGCGGTTGCCCTAACCAAAATGCAGGTTCAATCACTGCACGTATGCCAGCAGCGGCCATGGCTTGATAATCGTCGGTAGTACGGCTGCACATATGAATATGCGGATCAAAAAATTTCATAGTTGTCATTCTCTTATTTGCCTCTTGGGCTTATCAACTTTCTAGGCCTGCGATAATGTCATCAAAATCATATTGAGTGATAACACTCGTCTGTGCCTGATTGAAAACGGGGACTAAACGTGGATCAGTATGTTCTTGCTGCAAACGGCTTAAGGTGTCGATACGTTTGGCTCTGGCTAAAGCCAAAAGTGCTGCGGCTTGCTGACTAACCTGAGTCGACGCTAATGCAAGCGTCAAACTTTGCTCAACGCGCTCATCGTAGTGATCGCCCAAACACAGCCAAGCATCCACAGGAATTGTGCGACCCGCACTGCGGCGCTCGTCGATGTAATCCAACACCATGACTGCTAGTGTAGAAGATAGGCGCTGATCGAGGCCGTAAATCCGCACGAGGGGTGTTTCCGTAAAGATAGCTTTCACCACCATTTGGTTCCAAGCAACATCATCAAAACACAAATAGGGGTAGGACGAATCACAAGTCACCGACATAAAGACAGTACGCATATTGGTACGACAGCCTTCTGCCGCGCGCCACACAAAACGCTTTGGCTCGGGTAACAGCGCTAAAGAGCGGTAATACGCACAAGCTTCGCCTTCATCCGCGTAGGTAAACCAGCCATTAAATTTATCCGCAAAATCATTCGCCAGAAGATCAGTACGTGCCAACACAAATGATACTCGCACGGTTTCCAATAGACTCCACGCCTGCGGATTCCAACCCGTTACAATCTTTGCAGCCGCCTGAAGCTCCGCAACAGAAGGTGCCAGTGGCACGCGCGGAATATGGCGACTGGCCAAGGATATCAATACCGAGAAACGTTTATCGGCAATTCCCGCCAGTATTTCTGCTTGCGTATTGTTTACAAAGGAAAGCGCTTTGGCATCAAGACGAGCCGCCAACCAATCATTGATTATCAATAAAGTAGAACTGGTCATAAACACACTTCAAACCGGTGAAATTATGGAACACATTACGGATTAGCAAGGCGACTGATCACGTAAGGCCTTTGTTATTGCTTTTATTGTAGGAGGCTTTTGAGATTCAGCCTCTACAGCCCTTCTTTTAATATTTATTGGAACTAACATTTCTTGGAACGCTAGCCACTTTGTAAAGCCACCCCATAAGGTAGCGCTGACAAGAGTGATTCAGCCATAGTTAACCTAAACTCGCAATGGTTTCGCATGACCCAAGGAGAATTATCCGTTACTGGGTGTTCAGTATGACAAGGATACACAGAGAAGCAGAAGTAAATTATTTTTATGATTCTTGATATATATCGACAATCTAGCCGGCGGCTGTTGATGAGCAATTTTTACTAGGTAAGTTTTACAGATGATGCTTAGCCGGTGATTTGCCCGACACCCGAGTTTTTAGGGGGTGCGGGCAAACGTGGGATGATTAAGCAAACTGCATGGGAATCGTATTGGAAGTGCGCTCGACCTTATTATCTGCATCCAAATAAACCAATTTTGGTTTGTGGTGGAGCATTTCGGCATCGGTAAAGTATCCGTAAGTGGCGATAATCACACGGTCGCCCACTTGGACTTTACGCGCTGCCGCACCGTTCATGGAAAAGGTGCCCGAGCCGGGTTCGGCAAGGATGATATAGGTATGGAAACGCTCGCCGTTGCTAACGTTGTAAATATCGATCTGCTCGAATTCGCGCATACCAGCCAGTGCCACCAAATCGGCATCGATTGCGCAAGAACCGTCGTACCACAGTTCCGCTTGCGTCACTTTAGCCATGTGCAGCTTGGCTTTGAGCATATGAGAAAGCATGAAATCCTCCAGGGAGATTACAAGTGCGTAGAGGCCGCTAGCCTAATACCACAGAAACATTGTCGATTAATCGTGCACCACGGGTGTACATAGCGCCGAGTATAGTGATCTCCCGATCATCATGTGCCGCCATTTCCAGCGTGCGGCTATTGCAAATACTGATGTAGTCCACTTTGAAACCCGCGCTGAGAATTTGTTCCCGCGCCTCATCGACCAGCTTGCCAAAATCACGGCGCCCCTGTTCGATCTGTTGTTTTATCCCATTCAAACTGCGGTTAAGCACGGCCACTAAGGGGCGCTCTTCCGGAGTAATAAAACCATTGCGCGAACTCATCGCTAAACCATCGGCTTCGCGGAAAATCTCGCCTGCGGTGATTTTAATGGGGATACACAAATCCTCCACCATGCGACGAATCACGGCTAATTGCTGAAAATCCTTAATACCAAAGACCGCCTCATCCGGCTGTACAATATTAAACAACTTGGTGACTACGGTTGTCACGCCCTCAAAGTGACCGGGGCGGCTTGCTCCGCAGAGCACATCGGTCATGGTGGGCACGATCACGCGAGTCTGCTCAGCCATACCGTTGGGGTAAATTTCTTTTTCATCAGGACAAAACAGGTAATCGCAGTTTACTGTATCCAACTTGGCTGTATCTGCCGCCAAGGTGCGTGGGTATTTGTCCCAATCCTCATTCAACCCAAATTGCAGCGGGTTAACGAAAATACTCGTCACCACCACATCACAATTACGCTGAGCGATCTTCACCAACTCAATATGGGCATTGTGCAAATTGCCCATAGTCGGTACAAAACCAATGCGCTTGCCATTACGACGCTCTGCCGCCAAGGCCTCACGCAAAGAATGAATGTGGTGGAACACTTGCATAATTAACCCTCAAACAACCCGACACGCCAATTTCAACTCGGGCGCGCGATGATACACACTCAGCTTTGAGAAGTATATTTTTTGAACAATAATTAACCAATATTTTAATACTGATCCTGCTGGAAATACTCTGGTGCGAGGTTGTCAAAGCGGGTGTATTTACCGATGAAAGCAGCGCGACAAGTACCGATTTCGCCATTACGTTGTTTGCCGATAATGAGTTCAGCGATACCTTTATCGGGACTATCCTCGTTGTAGTATTCATCGCGGTAGATGAACAGGATGACGTCGGCGTCCTGCTCAATCGCGCCCGATTCACGCAAATCGGAGTTCATAGGGCGCTTGTTAGGGCGCTGCTCTACACCACGGTTAAGTTGGGACAGCGCGATAACGGGGCATTCAAATTCTTTGGCTATGCCTTTTAAGGAGCGCGAGATTTCAGAGATTTCCTGAGTACGGCCTTCACCACCACCCGCAACGGTCATCAATTGCAGGTAATCGACCATAATCATACCGGGATTGCCGTGTTCGCGAGCAATACGACGCACGCGGGCGCGCATCTCTTGTGGGTTCAAACCGCCGGTATCATCGATAAACAATAATTTGTCTTTCATTTTGGCGACAGCGGCAGAGAGCTTTGGCCAATCCTCTTCGGTTAATTTACCGTTGCGCATTTTGCCTTGGTCGATACGACCGATAGACGACATCATCCGCATAATCAATGCATTGGCAGGCATTTCCATGCTGAATACCAGCACAGGCTTGGGCTGATCAAAGAGCGCGCCCTCCACAAAGTTAAGTGCAAGTGCGGTTTTACCCATCGATGGACGAGCAGCGAGCACAATTAATTCACCTGGTTGCCAGCCAGAAGTGCGCTGATCCAGATCATGAATGCCCGAGGGTACACCAGTAATATCGCTACCAGAGCGGAATAGCTCATCTATCCGTTGCACTGTGGACTTTAACAGCTCGTTAACACCGACCAAGCCACCTTCTTTAGGCCGATCTTCGGCGATATCGGCAATACGTTTTTCGGCGATTTGAAGCAAATCATCCGAGTCCAAACCAGCGGGGTTAAAACTGGATTTGCTGATTTCCGAGGTAGCCGCAATAAGCTGGCGCAGTGTAGAACGCTCGCGTACGATTTTGGCATAGGCAACTATGTTGGCAGCACTCGGCGTATTGTTGGCCATATCGACCAAGTAGCCTAAACCACCTACACGCTCAAGCTCATCGTGTTTGTGCAACTCTTCAGAGAGAGTGATGACATCCAGCGGCTGGGACTCTTCCTGCAATTTAATCATCATGCGGAAGATAGAGCGGTGATCCTCGCGGAAGAAATCGGCTTCTGAGATCACCTCTAACACCGCATCCAACCTTTTGTTATCCAGCATCAGGCCGCCCAAGACCGATTGCTCGGCTTCCACCGAATGCGGCAGTGTGGACTTTGAGGCCAACTCACTGGCGAGCCGATCCTCAAAACTGGAAGATGATTGGAAGGCGGTAGTAGACATAGTTAGGCTTAGTATTTATCAAACGAGTGGCAAAAAAAATCGGGCACCACTTCAACCAAAAGGTTGTCGATAGTGCCCGATTTCATCTTGCTTGTCAGCATCGCCAACCAGCAAACCGTTATGCGCGAGTATTACTCAGGAATAACAGCCAATTTAACCGCTTGGATCACTTCAGCGTGCAACTGAATATCGATCTCATATTGACCGATTTCACGCAGAACACCTTGCGGCAAACGAACTTCAGATTTAGCAACTTCAACGCCCGCCGCAGTGATTGCGTCAGCGATGTCGCGAGTACCGATAGAACCGAACAAACGGCCTTCGTCACCGGCGTTAGCAGCGATAGTCACCGTCAATTCAGCCAGCTTTTCAGCACGTGCAGTGGCTTCCGCGATTTTTGCAGCAGCAGCAGCTTCCAAACCAGCGCGACGCGCTTCGAAGTCAGCGATATTTTTTGCAGTAGCAGCAACCGCTTTGCCTTGTGGCAAGAGGTAATTGCGGCCATAGCCAGACTTAACGGTAACTTTGTCACCGATGGCACCTAAACGACCAACTTTATCTAACAGAATAACTTCCATCTCTCTACCCCTTACTCGTGGCTGTCAGTGTATGGAATCAAAGCCAAGTAACGAGCACGCTTGATAGCAGTAGCCAACTGACGTTGGTATTTAGCTTTAGTGCCTGTGATACGGCTTGGAACGATTTTGCCAGTTTCGGTGATGTAAGCTTTCAGCGTTTCAACATCTTTATAGTCGATTTGCTTGGTGCCTTCAGCGGTAAAACGGCAGAATTTGCGACGACGGAAAAAACGTGCCATGTGTTATACCCCCTGCTCTTCTTCGAATTCATCAGCATCTAAACCGTCTTCATCAGACAGATCTTCTGCATCAACATCATCACGACGCTCAGCGCGTGGTGGACGTGCTTTACGCTCGCGGCCTTCTTTTTCAGCTTTGAGGATGAAAGATTCTTCGGTGATGGCAGCATCTTCGCGGATAACAAGGTTACGCAGGATGGCATCGTTATAACGGAAGTTGGTAGTCAACTCTTCCAACACGGCATCATTACATTCGATATTCATCAGAACATAGTGAGCTTTATGGATTTTGTTGATTGAATAAGCCAGTTGGCGACGGCCCCAGTCTTCCAAACGGTGTACTTGACCACCGCTAGCTTTAACAGTAGAGGTGTAACGCTCGACCATTGCTGGAACTTGTTCGCTTTGGTCCGGATGAACCAAAAACACGATTTCGTAATGACGCATATGAGCTCCTTACGGGTGAAGTCTCCCACTGAGCGCGGTGAGACAAGGAGAGGCTGAAATGACTCCCAGCCAGTTTGGGGGCGGAATTGTACGAGCTTAACTAGCAGGTTGCAAGGATAAAAAGCAAGCATTGCCCGCTATATGATGAGGGAACAGCTCACTAGTACTACTTAAAGACACAGTGCTTGGCGAAATCCTTAGCTTCATTCATCGTCAGCTCACCCTTTGGCTTCTCTTGGATAGCTTCGCACCATTCAGGACTACCTACTTTAGGGGCACAGGCAGTAATCAACCCCAACACCGCAACAATTAATAACAACCTTTTCATAACCACCTCTGTTTACTGTTTAGTTGATGCTTATCGAACTTATTTTGTGGGCATGAGATTCACGAGAGCACGGCGCTGACGCACCGCCTCAAACAAACAGACCCCGGTCGCGACCGACACATTCAAACTACTTACGGTGCCTGCCATGGGTATATTAACCAAATGATCGCAAGTGTCCTGGGTTAGCCGGCGCAGGCCGTCTCCTTCAGCCCCCATTAAAATACCAATTGACCCCGTGAGATTGGCCTCGTAAACCGAATGTTCTGCTTCGCCAGCCGCGCCAAAAAGCCAAATGCCTTTTTCTTGAAGTTTTTTTAGTGTCCGCGCGAGATTGGTCACAGGAACCAACGGTAAAACCTCCGCCGCACCACAGGCCACTTTGCGTGCAACCGGGGTCAATCCGGCGGATTTATCCTTAGGAACTATAACAACATGAACGCCTGCTGCTTCAGCCGAGCGCATACAAGCCCCCAAATTATGGGGATCAGTCACACCATCCAAAATCAATACAAACGCAGGCTCTGTTAAATTATCCAGCAACTCAAACAGAAATTTTTCATCATGCGCCTCACCCGGCGAACAAACCGCCACGACACCTTGATGATTTTCATCGCCCGCCAACTCATCCAATTTAGCGCGATTAACCACCTGACAATGGATACCATTGCTCTGTGCAGCGCTAATAATTTTCTGCAAGCGCTGATCATTACGCCCTTGCACCATAAAAATTTCCAACACCCGCTGAGGCGCACTTTTTAATAATGCCTGCACAGAATGCAGGCCAAAAATAAATTCACGTTTCAAAAAAAATACTCAAATAAAATCGTTGGGCATGAAGATCAATACTACGACCTACCGACAAGAACATTTCACATCATCGATTGTACAGGCACTAAATGTTACACCGTCATTTTCGACAACACCTGTACGCTCGCAATCCGTTAGCCAGCTATTTATCCGCCGACGCAGGCTTAGCCAATTTCCTTTTAATAGCAGCCTTCTCCTCTGCAGTGACAATCGATCCTTTTGCAGCTTTTGCCGTACGCGGTTGTACTGCTGCTGCCGCTGTCTTGCTTGTAACTTTTTTAGCTTTAACGCCACGATCAACCTCCTTCGCTGTGCCTTTTTTACTCGCCGTTAATGCACTTGCAGACTTAGGGTTAGAACTCGCTCTTTTGATTGTTTCTTTTTTCACAGAGGTTTTTTTAGCCTCTGTATTTTTAACCGTCGTTGACTTAGTAGTTGCTGGAACTTTGCTGGCGGATGATTTGCTTGCTGAAGCTTTGACAACCGTTGCTTTAACTGAAGGCTTGTCTGTTACAACAGTGATTTTTTTAGTCGAAGATTTTTTAATCTGTGCGCTGTCAGTAACTGATTGCGAAGGGGCCTTCTTCTGCACTACGGCTGCTTTTTTTGTGCTAGCTTTTTTTGCATCGGGCTTATTGATAGTTTGCTTTTCCGCTTTTCCCGCAGGATTTTTTTTCACTTCCGTTTTTATCACAGCGGACTCTTGCACCAATAGCGACTCAACTGGTTGCTTTTTCTGTGCATTTTTTTTAGCTAACACATGTTTAACCGTTTTACTCTTGCCTGCCTGCTGCTTAATGGCCACCGGCTTAACTGCTGATTTAGGTCGACGCACTGCATCACTGGACTCTAATTCAAAATCAATTTTGCGATTATCCAAATCGACACGCACCACACGCACTACCAATTCATCGCCCAAGCCAAAGACTTTTCGTGTGCGCTCACCCACTAAACGATGCTGAGCAGGCTCAAAGCGATAATAGTCGTGCGGCAAGGAAGTGATATGAATTAAACCTTCTACATACAAATCATTTAATTCGACAAACAAACCAAAACTGGTTACCGAACTTACGTGCCCACCATAGACCGCACCTACTTGGTCGCGCAAAAATTCGCATTTAAGCCAACTCACCACATCGCGCGTGGCCTCATCCGCTCGGCGCTCGGTACGTGAACACTGCTCTCCAAATACCAACATATCGTTTGCAGAATAGGGATAAATTTTTCGCAACGGAATTGACTTGGCAGTCTCAACACGACGCACATGCACTGTGGAAACCTCACTGCGAATGACGGAGCGAATAGCGCGATGAACCAGCAAATCTGGATAACGGCGAATGGGTGATGTGAAGTGTGTATAAGCTTCATACCCCAAACCAAAGTGACCATGATTTTCCACCTGATACATAGCTTGGCGCAAACTGCGCAGCATAACGGTTTGAATCATGTGGGCATCACTTCGCCCTTGAATAGCCTGCATCAATTGCTGGTAGTCGCCAGAGGTCGGCTGATCTCCACCAGACAATCCCAACCCCAACTCAGAAAGAAACGCACGAAGATTCGTTAACTTCTGTTCCGTTGGCCCTTCATGGACACGAAATAGACCGATTAAATTATGCTTCTCTATAAACTTCGCAGCACACACATTAGCGCACAGCATGCACTCTTCAATTAATTTGTGCGCGTCGTTACGCTTGATAGGAACAATGCGTTCAATTTTTCGCTCCTCGTTAAATTGAATGCGCGTTTCGACAGTTTCAAAATCGATGGCACCCCGTTCATCGCGCGCGATACGTAAACATTTGTACAGTTTGTGCAATAACTCGAGCTGCGGTACTACTGCTTTATATTCTTCACGCAAAGCTTCAGCATTCTCACCAGAACCCGTCAGAATTTCGCCCACTTTGGTATAGGTAAGACGTGCGTGCGAATGCATTACAGCTTCATAAAATTGATACCCCGTGATGCGGCCAGCATCGCTAATATTCATCTCACACACCATGCACAAGCGATCAACATGAGGATTTAATGAACACAAGCCATTTGATAATGCTTCAGGCAACATAGGTACTACGTAATCGGGAAAATACACGGAATTACCGCGTGCGCGCGCTTCTACATCAAGGGCACTTTCCACTTGAACATAATGTGACACATCCGCAATGGCTACATACAAACGCCAGCCACCTTTGCGACGTTCGCAGAGCACAGCATCATCAAAATCACGTGCATCCTCACCATCTATCGTTACCAGAGGTAAATGGCGCACATCTACACGATGCAATTTATCTTTTGCTTGCACTTCATGAGATAAAAGTGCCGCTTCACGGGTGACATCGTCCGGCCAAACACAAGGAATCCCATGAGCCTGAATCGCCAATTCGATTTCCATGCCGGGTGCCATATGATCGCCCAGCACTTGAATTATTTTTCCCATGGGCAGGCGATTTTTATCGGGCTGCTGTGTGATTTCGGCCACCACAATTTGACCATGCTTGGCACCGCCATAAGCACCAAAAGGAATCATGACATCCTGAGTGATGCGCGGATTTTCCGGCCGCACAAACTGCACACCATCCTCATTAAAAAAGCGACCCGCTAATTGCGTGGTATTGCGCGTAAGAACTTCAACGATAGCGCCTTCTTCCTTACCACGATATTGCTCACCCGACAAACGCACTAGAACTTCATCACCATCAAATACTTTGCGCATTTGGCGATTGTGCAAATAAATATCATCGCCACCTTCAGCAGGAATCACAAATCCATAACCATCACGATGACCTTGAACACGACCGCGAATGACATCAATCTTATCCAAACGCAGATACGCATCGCGGCGATTGCTAATTAATTGACCATCGCGCGCCATAGCAATCAAGCGACGACGCAGCGCCTCGATCCGTTCCTCATCATCCAACTTCAACATTTCACACATTTGCTCATGAGTAACAGGCTGATCAGCGGAATCTAAGAGTTCGAGAATATATTCACGACTGGGGATCGGATTTTCATATTTCTCGGCTTCACGTGCGGCAAATGGGTCACGGTGTGAGGATTTACGCTTACTCAAAATAGATGTCCTTTAAAGGAGGAAAGTGCAGGTGCAGTGATTTCATGGATAACTCTTCCGCAATTATAGGGTAGCCAGCATGACAAACCCACTAATACCGGCGTATCAGGGCAATTTAAATCTCACCCAGGAGGTCAAATGATTGACAAGCCAAAGGCTGATATTTATAGTTCGCGACCTCAGCGCAAGCTGATTTGCCCAGGTGGTGAAATTGGTAGACACGCCAGCTTCAGGTGTTGGTGACGCAAGTCGTGAAGGTTCAAGTCCTTTCCTGGGCACCACATAACAAAAGCCCCCGATATGAAAATATCGGGGGCTTTTTCATTTATGGTGTTTTATTCACTGCCAGCAATCAGAACGGAAGACGCTCGATTAAGATTTTGGTGCAGTGACCACCACCGTTTTTTCAATCGGCGCATTGCAATCCTGATCAATACATTCCGTAATCCGATACGTGTAACTTCCTGGTGCCTTGCCCTTGACTGGGTAAGTATTGGCAGAGGGGCCATTAATATACGAATAAATAACCTCGTATTTACCATTAATTTTTTCTTCAACCGTTACATCGGCAAAGCCTGTACCCCCCTTCGCGTCCGTCCAAGACATTTCAAAATTGCCAGTCTCGCTGGTTTCGGGTATTACCAGCGTCATTGCATTGACAGACATTACACTTAGGCCAGCCATGGCGAGCAGCCCTTTACAGATTTCTCTCATATTTCAACACCCTTTATCATTTTTTTGTTGATTGGATTAAAACATTATCGACTTGAAATATTTTTGTAATGATTTTTCTTTTGGAAATACATTCTTTCATCAGCGAGTGCCAATAAGTTTTTCAGTGAGTCTAAATCTGTACTGGCATAACCAAAACTGAAACTAATGGATGTTACTTGCCCTTCAATACTCATGGTTAAGGTTGAGCTAACCGATTGCAAGCGCTCAGCAAATCGTTCGCAAGCATCCACCTTGGCGCCCTCTAAAATAATGTAGAATTCATCGCCACCCACACGAGCAACCGTATCATTAGCCCTTGCCACGCCTTTAATCGCTTCAGCAACCACCTTCAACATTTCGTCGCCGTGTTTGTGTCCGTAATGGTCGTTAATAAATTTCAACCCATTGACATCGACTACGAACACACCAAAGTGCGAGTTGCCATTAGAGGCCGTAAAGCTATGCAATTTTTCATTAAACTTAGACGTAAAATAGTGACGATTGGGCAAGCGTGTTACTGAATCCACATGCGCCAAACGGTGTAGTTTGCTATTGAGGTTGTGTTGTTTAATCGCAGAGCCGAGCATAGTACAAAGTACCATGAGCGCTTCATTAGCTTGGTCACTACGCTCGGTTTTTGACGTAATTAAAAAACCTTGATAACTCGAAGTAGATGAACCTATGGGTAAAATTTGTAACCAACTTGCATCTTTAGCAACACGCAACAAACTCGCGTAGTCATTTAATTCTGCACTGTTGATACGCAAAAAATCACGACAAACTTCATCTAAACCATCGAAATGTTGATAACCAGGGAAGTACTCGCTGCGCAATATATAACCACCCACTTTTTGATTGCAGATGCGCTCAGCAAGCAATAAAGTCATACGCCCCGCTTCCTCCAATGACGTCACTAACTGTATTTCAATAGAATATTGGACGAGGCTATTTAAGGAGTTTCGTTGTTTATCCAGTAAACGTAGATTTTTTTCGAGCTCTGTTGTGCGCTCTGCAACCTTATCCTCTAGCGTTGCATTCGCATCATGCAATTGTTTGAATTGCTCGCGAATGGTGGAATCCATTTTATTCAATAAATGGAATACCTCACTAAATTCACGATAGCGAATGGACTCTGTATCAACAGGCGGCAAGGGCGCCCCATCAAAATTGCGTAGACTCATGTTGGACGTCAGCTGACTTAAAACACGCAATGGATGCGAGAGTTTGTCCGCTAGCAACTTAATGACGACCAACATGAATACAATAAACAAGAGTGCCACTATGGCTTGCATGCGATAACTGAATAGCACTTGGGAAAGGACATCTTTTTCAGATTGTCCAAGCACGATCGACATGGATCTATCATCAACACCTATGACAATAGGCGAACTGCTTTGTTGGATATTGGCAGCACTGCGGTCACGTTTTTCGTAGATAACTTTTTCACCAAACATCAAACGAACGAATTCTTTACTGCCGTCTACAGTGGCGAGCAGCTCTGACATCATTTTTTCGACCGGGATGGTGACCAACAGCAATCCATTCACTTGGAATGGCTGAGCGATAGAATCACTGACCGATAAGATGGGTCTTACAAAAACCAGTTGTTGTACTTGACCATCAACAGCATTAGGAATAAATAAACGCGGGCGTGGATCGGTTATTGAATCTTGCGAGGCGACAATTTCAGCCATAAAGGCTTCGTATTCAGTGAGATCGTCATTAAGTGACCAACTGGGCAACACCTCTATTGGGAATAATTCTTTATCGATTAAAAACACACTGGCAGATATAGGGTTATGACCCAAAAACTCTTCAATTTTTTTAACCGATACCGGAGTGAGAATCGGCATAAACAGGGAGCGAATTACCGAACCGTCGCTCGCAATCCGATCCAGATCCGTCATTAGTTGGCGCAAGGTTTGTGATAACGCGAAAGAGGCTCGCTCAGTTTCATGTGCAAGTTCGCGCTCATTGGTGATGATGCGCTGCTCATAATCGTCACGAATTTGGTAAATGCAGAGAATAAGTATGGGCACAGATACCGAGGCCCATACCAAGGCCAGTACCGTGTGGCGAAAACTCGACAAATTCAACTTACTCAAAAATGGCACATTACTACCCACTATGAATGTCTGGCAAAAAACTCACTGATTGCTAGTTAATGATGAAACGACTTGTCCTTTTATGGTGTTGCAGTAGGTACCGCTTGTTGCGCCTGACGCTGCGCGTTACGTACATGGCGCTCAGCTAACTGCTGCATATACTTCGCTGCACTGTGTGCATCCAGTGCGCCTTCGCGATGCCGTAAAAAACCCTTTCCAATCGCATCCCAAATAAAGGTGATTTCTTTATCCGCAGGCAGAGGCTTGGTGTCATTCATTAAACCAAATTCCTGTTTTAAATAGCCGTGCGAATTTTTTTCAGCATAGGCAAAGGCACTGTCTTCAACAGGGATGGAGCCTCCCAAATCCCATAATTGGCGCTGAGCCTCAGGACTCTGTAAATAATTCACTAATTCTATTAGCTTGGCTCGTTTAGGGCCATTTAGACTATCCGCAGGAAAAGCCAAGACGTGAGTTGAGAAAGTAGGGAGGAGTTTTTTACCATCCACCATAGGAAGATTAGCGACACCCAGTTTATCACCCAGCGCCGTATGGAACTCCTTGCCAATCCAATCACCATTGATGGTGTAAGCAACTTTTCCTGATTTAAATAGATCAACACCGCATTGATAGCTACAACTGGGGTAAGGCAACTGACGCGTGCGTAAACTTTTATAAAAATCGAGCGCCGCTGCCATCGCGGGGGTATTGAGTTCGATCTTACCATTTTGCAAAGGCCACCCGCCGTGCCCCACCAAAAAAGGTAAAAACCAGTAAACCTCATCAAAACTCCAAGCAATAGTGGAAATACCCTTAGCATCCAGCTCTTTCTTTTGCACAAACATAGCATCCCAATCCGCAGCGGGCGTTGGTACCAAGCTTTTGTTGTAAAACAGCATGAGATGATTACCCTGAACCAAGGGCGCGCCGAAGAGGGTGCCGTCACTAAACCCGCCAGCCCAAATACGATCAGAAATTTTTGCAGGGAAAAGACTGCGATCCAACTTGCTGTAGTTAATAAAATTGTGCAATCCAAGGTGGTCAGCAGGCATCACAATAGCATCAGGACTCGTTTTGAGCTCCATCATGGCCATAATGCTAGCTTTGAGATCATTTTGTTCTTTGAATTCACCCTTTATTTTAATTCCCGTTTTTGCCGAGAATTCCTCGAGCACGGTGCCGAAGGAATTTCGCCCGTAGGTATAAAGGATACTGATTTCATCTTGCGCGGCTACGGGCTGTACACCCCACAGACTCAAAATGGCCACTGCAACAAGAAGATACTTACGCATTAGTAAAACACCCGCAATTTCAGAGATCAAGATAACCTCAGTCTAGATCCTATTTGGGGGTTTGACGAATTAACAACGTCAATTTTTAGACTAATTTCAACCTTGGCTTATGGGATAAGGCAAATAGGCAGTTTATGTTGCATAAGCCTAACGATTGGCATTTCGAATATGACGTTCTCCTAGCTGCTGCATGTAAAGCGCAGCGGCCTCACTATCTCCAACGCCCTCACGACGGCGCGCCATTCCTTTACTGATAGCATCCCATAACAAACTCATGGATTGATCGGCAGGTACTGCTTTGGTATCTGCCATTAATAGAAGGGCCTGCTTTAAGTAGCCTTGTGCATGGGTTTGCGCATAATCAAAAGCGCTAGATTCAACCGGTATTGCTCCCGCCTGCTCCCAGAGTTTTCGCTGAACCTCGGGACTTTGTAAATAATCCACCAAGCGAATCAACTGATCACGTTTGCTGCCGTGAAGACTGTTATTGGGGAAGGCAATCAGGTGTGTAGAAAACGGGGATACCATTTTTTTGTCTTCTGCCATAGGAATAGCCGTCAGACCCACATCATCACCCAACGCCTGATAGAAATGAATGCCGTCCCATACCCCACTGATCATATAGGCCAGTTTATTTTCTTTGAATAATCGGCGTGCGCACCCTGAATCACAGTCTTCACGACGCACTTTTTTCAGCTGATGATAGAAATCCAATGCGGCGACCATTTCAGGGGTATTTAACACCACCTTACCTTGTTGGAGTGGCCAGCCGCCAAAAGCACCTAAAAAAGGTAAAAAGTAATAGGGTTCTTTGTAATTCCAGGCAATGGTTGATATGCCTTTCGCATCCAACGCGACCTTTTGAAGGATGATCGTTTGCCAATCCTTTGCGGGTTCTTTGACCAAACGTTTATTGTAAAAAAGCATCAAATGGTTGCCTTGAATAAGCGGAACCCCATAAAGCTTGCCATCACTCAGAGCACTTAGCAGTACACGTTCACCCAGCTTTGTTTTAAACAAACTGGGATCGATATCGCTGTAATTCACATAGGCGTGAATGCCGACATGATCTGCAGGCATGATGATCGCATCGGGGTATTGGGTTGAATCCTCAATCGATATAAGCGCTGGCTTTAAATCCACTTGGCTTTTGAACTCGGCCTCCACAATCAGTTGAGATGCAACACCAAACTCTTGGAGTATTTTCCCTAACACCTCCTGCTCATAACAATAAAATATACGCAGCCGATCCTCTGCCGCAAAAACAGCAGCAGAAGAAGAAAACAAGAACCATGCTATACAAACTGATATCAATCGAACCATGATAAAGTCATCAACATGAGCTAACTCATCTACAACCATAGAGTGTAGATTTAAAAACCCAAAAATACCGCTCACTACTCTGTGCGGTTTCTATGATTTTTAATAAAAATATCGCTCTACACTATTCACTATCTTCATGTCAGTATCGATAAGGGCAGCCGCAAACTTGTATCAAACAGACGCCATTCAACCCATTATTTCCGATATTTATAACCGCGAATCCCGACGAGTCCTCGCCACCTTAATTCGATTATTAAAAGATTTTGATTTGGCAGAGGAAGCCTTACAGGAGGCATTCTCGGCTGCACTCACACAATGGCCGCACGAAGGCATACCTAACAATCCTCGCGCATGGCTAGTATCAACAGGACGCTTTAAAGCAATTGACCACTTGCGACGACGCGCACGCTTTCATGCCTCGCTCGATCTGATTGCTGAATCGCTAGAAGATGCAATCAGCGACAGCGCCACTTGGGCTGATGAACAGATCGAAGACGACCAGCTGCGGTTGATTTTCATTTGCTGCCACCCAAGCCTATCGCCAGAAGCACAGATTGCATTAACGCTGCGCGAAGTGTGTGGGCTCACCACTGAAGAAATAGCACGTGCATTTTTAGTCACGCCATCTACCATTGCCCAACGCATAGTGCGCGCCAAAGCCAAAATACGCGACGCCAATATCCCCTATGAAATTCCTGCCACTCATGAATTGCCCGCGCGCATGGAAGCAGTATTGCGCGTTATTTATTTGGTGTACAACGAAGGCTACTCAAGCTCCTTTGGTGACACCTTAACGCGGACTGATCTAGTACAAGAAGCTATTCGCCTTGCACGATTAATGAGAGATCTTCATCCCACCTCCGAAGGATTGGGACTATTCGCATTAATGCTTATTCAAGAGGCACGCCGAGCAACTCGCGTAGATGCACAGGGCGATGTCATCTTGTTAGAACACCAAGATCGTCAGCAATGGAATCACGCACAAATCGCCGAGGGATGCTTCCTCGTTCAACACGCATTAACCAATGGCAATATTGGTCCCTACTGCTTGCAAGCAGCCATTGCTGCCGTACACGCTGAAGCAAAAACCTTTGCAGACACCAACTGGCATGAAATTGTTGGTTTGTATGATGTACTTTTGCGCATCACACCATCGCCGATTATTGAATTGAATCGCGCGATTGCATTGGCCATGCGCGATGGTCCCGAAGCGGGCTTGAGCATCATTGAAAACCTGATCGCCCGCGAGCAGCTCAAAGATTATCATTTACTGCACGCCGCTCATGCCGATCTACTCACCAAGCTGGGCCACATAGAGGCAGCCAAAACCGCCTATGCGATCGCACTGCAGTTAACATCACAAGCCCCTGAACAACGTCATCTACGGAAGAAATTGGCAGAATTATCTGGCTAGCGTACTAACCGGTAAAAATTTTTATCTTTTTGCACCTTGCTGTCGATTTACACCCATCACACTCGACTACTCAGGGTTAACCCATCATCCCAAAGGAGCTCGTCTAATGAATTCCCAAATTTTTGTTAATTTACCGGTAAAAAATCTTGATCTCAGCAAAGCATTTTTTGCGCAACTCGGTTATGGATTTAATGCGCAATTCACTAACGACGATGCGGCCTGCATGGTAATAAGCGAACAAATTTACGTAATGCTCTTAACAGAACCTTTCTTTCAGGGCTTTACGAAAAAAACGATTGCCGATGCACACAAAACCACTGAAATGCTTCTATGCCTCTCTTGCGATAGCCGTGCAGAAGTGGATGAGCTCGTCAAAAAAGCCTGGGCTGCTGGCGGCAAAGTCACCATCGAACCGCAAGATCATGGCTTTATGTATGCACATGGGTTTGAAGATTTAGACGGCCATCAGTGGGAGCTGTGTTATATGGATCCATCCTATGTTCAACCAACGGTTTAAACACAGGAACCCGTGATGAAATATCTTTGCTTAGTCTATTACGATGAAAAAATTATTAACGCCATGACGCAACCTGAATGGCAAGCACTGAATGAAGAGTGTGTTGCCTGTGGCGAAGATCTACGCAGCAGTGGCCACATGATTGGCGGTAATGCGCTGCACCCCACAAGCACATCGACTAGCTTACGAGTTCGCGATGGCAAAACCCTAATAACCGATGGCCCCTTTGCGGAAACCAAAGAACAGTTAGCAGGCTTTTATATGCTAGACGCACGGGATTTAAATGAAGCCATTCAATTAGCCAGCAAAATTCCACCCGCGAAATTGGGCTGCATTGAAATTCGCCCCATTAGGGAATTGAATCCAACGGTGGATGAGCGCTTTATATAAAAATGCCAACTTACGAAAAATAAAAACCATTCATCGGAAAAACAAAAACCCCAAGTTTTAGCTTGGGGTTTTTGTTTGCAACAAGACAACGCAATATTAATGCAGTACAACGATCTCGTTTTGTGACAAGTTGAAAGTACCCGTACCAGAAGTGACGTTAACCACATCCGTACCCACTTTGCTGGTGTAAGCAGCGTTACCCAAGCAGAGGTTAGGCACAGTAATGGTGGTGGCAGCACCACGGTTCACGGCAACTACCGCACAGTCAGCACCCTCTTGACGTTGGAATACCAACACATCGGCAGTCACCCAACGCTCAGCATAAGTACCACGTTGAATCGCTGGACTGACTTTACGCAAGTTAGCCAATGCACTGATGGTGGTGAATGCCGGTGTAGTCATGTTGAATGATGGCATTTGTTCACGGTTGTATGGGTCCTGACCCATAGTACCGCCTTCAGCTTCAAACCACGTGGTGTTTTGCTCAGTACCGTAATAAATCGTTGGAATACCTGGCAAAGTCATAACCAATGCCATACCCAAGTTTTGACGTGCATCCGCAAATGCTTTAGGCATACCTTTACCTGGACGGTTTTTGTTTACTTTGCCAGTTGTTTGCAAGTACACGCTGGTACGTGGGTTGTCATGGTTATCCAAGAAGATGGTTTGTAAATCTTCGTTGTTATTCATCGCAGCTGGACGTGATTGAATATGCGCACTCAGGTTGATCATGCTGATATCACCTGCGACAGCAGCTTCAATGTTGTCACGCAATACGAAGTCTAACAATTCAGAACCACGACGGGCATTCAAGAAGTTCATAGAAGCTGTGTTACCTGCACCCGCATCGAACCACTCACCAAAGATGTAAG